>OHHP01000104.1_pt1 | contig 71545 bp, 55 predicted proteins | sample 1568121 | NCBI WGS metagenome assembly OHHP01 (sample SAMEA3879500, study PRJEB24766) | human gut metagenome | biome: human-associated habitat; feature: feces | place: USA | collected 1985/1987
CGAGAAGATGTACCGGAGGAACTTGCACATCTTCTTGATTACCTGAAAACAAAGACTCCGACGGATGGATTTACCGAGCGATTAGAACAGCGTGTGCTGGAAATCCGCAGAGATACAGAATGGAGGGATGATTATATGACGCTGGAAATGAAGATGGATGAGAAGTATGAGCAGGGGCGTGAGCAAGGATTGAAAGAAGGGATTACAAAGGGAATCCAGCAAGGGATAGAGCAAGGGATTGAGCAAGGAATCGAGCAGGGAATCGAACAGGGAATCGAATTAGGAATTGGTCAGGGTCTGCGTGTACAGATTCAGAAGAAATTAAATAAAGGAAAGTCAATTTCGCAAATTGCGGACGAGTGTGAAGAATCAGAAGATACCATTCGCAAAATTATAAGCGAAAAGGGTATTAGCGAATAGAAAATGCTTGACAAAAGGCTTAAAACGAGGTATGATAATCGAGTGAGTGCGAAAAACACTTACTTGTAGGGGCATAGTTCATCGGTAGAATAAGAGTCTCCAAAACTCCAGAGCTGGGTTCGATTCCTAGTGCCCCTGTTATTTATAGAGAAGGCTGCGCAGAGATGCGTGGCCTTTTTTGTGACAAACCTGTCGGCTATAGTGAGTGTCAGACGAAAAGACGACATACAAAAAGTATGAGACTGGCAGAATAGGAGGCAGTACAAAATGAAACGTAGGATAATAGCGCTCATTCTTGTTATGGGATTGCTTGCGGGAATGGGATTGGATGGAAAAATGACTTTGGCGGCGGAGAGTACACCGGCCGGACAAACGAAAGAAATTGCAAAGATAGAAGTTGTCGATACGGAAATTGAACTCCCTTATAAAAGTACATTTACTAAGGAAAATGTTGTTATCAAAGTGACTTATGAGGACGCAACAGAGCAGCTTGTGCATCCGGAGAAGATGACGGCTGTCGATACGACGAAGATTGGTGAGCAGCAATTAGAATTGTCCTATCAGGACAAGACGATAAACTATACGGTTCGTATTGTTCCGAGACAGGTGACTGGGCTGAGGAGGAAAGAGACAACCAAGAAAAAAGCAGTGATTGAGTGGAATGCACTGGCAGAAAGCAAGGAATACGAAATTTTTACCTCATCTAAAGAGACGAGTGGTTTTTCACTCTTGAAAAGCACGACAAAAACCAGTTATGAATTTACAAATTTGAAAGAAGGACAGATTTTATATGTAAAAATTCGTGCCGGTGTGAGTGGGTATTATGGAAAAGAATCCGAAGTCATGCTTGTAGCTCTGCAGCCTGGTGAAGTGACAAAAATTACTGCAACAAAAAATGTAAAGACAAAGATAACGCTTGCGTGGGAGCCAGTCAGTGGAGCCACCGGTTATCAGATTTATTATCGTAAATCGACTTCAAAAGAAAGTATTTTGGCAGGTAATACGATAGAGACGACATTTGATGTGACAGGACTTTCCGCCGGAAAGGACTATTATTTTACGATTGTTGCGTATGCCGGTGATGTGGATAATCCGGGCGAACCGTCAGAGGAAGTATTGTTTGGTACGGCACCATCGATACCAAGTATTTCAAAAATCAAAGGTGGTGATAAGCGGATTAAGGTCAAATGGAGCAAAGGAACCGGAGCAGATTATTTTAATATTTATTATTCCAAAAAATCGGCTTCCGGTTACAAGGCAGTAGTCAAAGTGCCCGCAGACGAGTCGAAAATCCGTGGTATAGACGGATTAAAGAAGAATACAAAATACTATGTAAAAATCGAAGCAGTGCGAACCGTGTCCGGGATTACGATGAGTTCGGTTTCAACGGTAAAAAGTATCAAAACTGCTTCTAAAAAAGTGAAAGCGACGAGTATATCAGCCAAGTTTTTTAAAACGAAAAAAGCGTTTAAAAAATCAGCGGCTTATAAAAAATATAAAGCCTTCAAAAAACGAGTTTCTTATGCAAAGAGTTATGTGATTCCGGGACTTGTTGGAACAAATGTGGGGGGCTTTTATGCGACACGTATGGTCCCTCAGAGTGTGACATTTGCCGGAAATTATCTGCTGATTTCTGCATATGATTACACGAAAAAACAGGAATCGGTTATTTATGTGATGAACAAAACAACAAGAAAGTATATTACGACCATTGTTCTGCCACATACCGGGCATGTGGGCGGCATCACCTTTGATGGCGAGAATGTCTGGGTGACATACGGTAAAAATTTGCAGAGTTTTAAGTTTAATCAGGTTCAGGCAGCAGTTTTATCCGGCAGGCCGTATTACGAGATTTACCGGTTTGCTTCCGTTGTAAAAATGCCGGAAACGATGTCTTACGTTACCTATCACAATAACCGAATCTGGGCAGCAGCGTACAGCGAATTCTCCTCAAAATATATGTACGGTTATACCATTCAGAATAAATCCGCAGCGCCATCTCTTACTTACACAAACCGGATTCTTATGCCGAACCGGACACAGGGAGTTGCGTTTACTACATCAGGGAAAATGATTGTTTCCCGCTCCTGTCAGACCAAAAAGGGACGAAGAGGTTTTATGTCGCAGTTAGAAACGTATCAGCCGACATGGGATTACACCAAACTGTCGATTAAGAAAAACAAAAAGAAAAAGACCGTTAAAATGCCTCCGATGAATGAAGGAATTGCGATTGACGGAGCTTACACGTATGTGATTTATGAGTCACCGGCCTTTTATGAATGTCAAGCAAAACTTGACCGGGTGACAGCATTTAAAACAAGTAAAATAAGCTAATAGAGCAAGGGAGCAGAGCGTTCGTAATAAAAAATATATCAAGATTACTTTACTGGATAAGGCAGAACCAATTGTACAAAGTGGCATAAGGACACAAAAACAATTTGCAAAGAATGTTTTTAGTGGAGTAACAAAGGAGAAAATAGATATGTGCAAAGAGGTGTTTAATAAGATTTGTGCCAATGCAGATGAATGTTAAAAAAATATAAGGAGTTAATTGAAGAGCAGGAACAACGATAAGCCTCGTATATCAGATATAATGGAGGCAGTATTTGACGCTGGATATTTGCTGTTTGATTTGGCTCCGGGAATTGAAATAATGGGGTTCCCCTTTTGACGATTTTGCGTTATAATAATAACGATTGCCGTGCAAAAGGGGACTTTTGCATTTGAAAATGATTTGAGAAAAAGGAGTTGTAAGAATATGAGAGGACCCGCAGCACCGAAGGATCCGGTTGAAAAAAGACCATGTTTATATGTTGTTTTAGACAAGACGATTTCCGGTTCAAAAGACCCGGAGGGCGTAATTCGCGATTATGTGTACTTAGAGGGAAGATTAAAAGATCAGGTAAAATTTACATCAGGAGATATTGATGAAGAATTGCTGGATATGATCCCAAGGATGGAGACATTCCGCAAACTGGTTCACAGTGTTGGTGTCAGTATCAAGGCGGAAGACCCGGCAGATAAAGAAAAGGAAGTCGAGTTCCAGTTCCAGTGTTATGGAAAAACTGATAAATACACGACAGGAACTGTGATGGAAGCGACAATTCCATGTACGGGAGAAGAAATGGTTCTTCCGGTAGATGCCTACCCGGTAAATGAGGATGATGACTGCTTCGGCTCCTTTAATTTTATTTTCCCGGAAGAAAATAAAAATATGGATTTGACAGTCAAATTTTATGTAAATGATGGCTATGAAGTGCCGGAAATTCAAGTTGATCCGCCGGTTAATTTTGATTCGCCGGAGTATCAGGATATGATTGAAAACTCGCTTGTGTCGACAGGAAACAATTATCGCCTGAAAAAGGTAATCGAAAAATGTAAACGTGGCGAGGATGTAACAATTGCTTATATTGGAGGCTCGATTACACAGGGAGCCGGCGGAAAGCCAATCAACACGATGTGTTATGCTTACCGTTCTTATGACGCGTTTTGCAAGTTGTTTTCACCTTGCGATGGAAAAAATATGCACTATGTAAAGGCCGGTGTCGGTGGAACTCCATCCGAACTTGGTATGGTGCGTTATGATTTAGATGTTACGAAAAATGGCGAGATTACGCCGGATTTGGTAGTGGTTGAATTTGCGGTAAATGACGAGGGCGATGAGACGCAGGGTGTTAGTTTTGAGAGTCTTGTGATGAAAATTCTTCAAGCTGAAAATGCACCGGCAGTGTTATTGAATTTTGCAGTATTTATGAATGACTGGAATCTGCAAAATCGATTGCAGCCAATTGGTGAGCGCTATGAACTGCCGATGGTTAGTGTAAAAGATGCTGTTGTTCCGCAGTTTGAAAAAAATCGTGTAATTACAAAGAGACAGTTCTTCTATGATATTTACCATCCAACGAATGATGGACACCGCATTATGGCAGACTGCATTGCAAATTTGTTTGAAAAGGTAGACAAAGAGGAGATGGCAGAGCAGGATATTTCTCTTGACAAAGAGCCGGTTTATGGCACACAGTTTAAGGATTTGATTCGCTTTGACCGCACAAATGCAGAAGATTTTGCAGTGATTGTACAGAATGGGTATGATGCAAAAGATACAGATATCCAGTATGTAGAGCGTGATATGGATTTAAATGGTTCACCGGAGTTTGCTGACAACTGGATGAATGACGGTTCTGTAACAGGGGCAGAATTTAGGATGACGATTACTTGTAAAAATTTAGTGGCGGTCATCAAAGATTCCGGTTCGTCCGAATTTGGTACGGCTGATATTTTAGTTGATGGCAATGTGGTAAAACAGATTAACCCACTCGATAATGGATGGGCACACTGTAATCCGCAGATTTTAATTGATGAAAAAGAGAGCAAAAAACACGAAGTCGTATTCCGCATGAAAGAAGGCGACGAGGCGAAGAAATTTACAATACTTGGTTTTGGAGTGACACGGTAAATGAAGAAATATGAATTGCTGGCGACTGATGGGCGTGCGCGCAGAGGTCGTTTCACGACACCGCATGGCGTAATTGAGACGCCGGTGTTTATGAATGTAGGAACGGTGGCTGCGATTAAGGGAGCAGTTTCTACGATGGATTTACACGATATCCATACGCAGGTTGAATTGTCAAATACGTATCATCTGCATGTGAGACCGGGTGATGACGTGATAAAAAAAATGGGTGGTCTTCATAAGTTTATGAATTGGGACAAGCCGATTTTGACAGATTCGGGCGGATTTCAGGTGTTTTCCTTAGCCGGACTTAGAAAAATCAAAGAAGAGGGCGTGCATTTTAATTCACATATTGATGGACGTAAAATTTTCATGGGACCGGAGGAAAGTATGCAGATTCAGTCGAATCTCGCGTCAACGATTGCGATGGCATTTGATGAGTGTCCACCGCATCCGGCTACGCGTGAATATATGCAGAATTCGGTTGATCGAACGACGCGGTGGCTGCGCCGTTGTAAGGCAGAGATGGAGCGGTTAAATGCCCTTCCGGATACGATTAATAAGGAGCAGATGCTTTTTGGTATTGACCAGGGCGGAACTTTTGAAGATATCCGTATTAATCACGCAAGAGCAATCCGCGAACTGGATTTGGATGGTTATGCGATTGGTGGTTTGGCAGTCGGTGAAACGCATGAGCAGATGTATCACATTTTGGATGTTACGGTGCCGGAACTGCCACAGGATAAACCCATTTATCTGATGGGGGTTGGTACACCACAGAATATTTTAGAAGCTGTAGAGAGGGGTGTTGATTTCTTTGACTGTGTATATCCGGCGAGAAATGGACGACACGGACATGCTTACACAAACCATGGCAAGATGAATCTGCAGAATAAAAAGTATGAACTGGATGACCGTCCAATTGAGGTCGGATGCGGATGTCCTGCCTGCCGACACTACAGCAGGGCGTATATCAGGCATCTTTTGAAGGCAAAGGAAATGCTTGGTCTGCGATTATTAGTCTTGCATAATTTGTATTTTTATAATACAATGATGGAAGAAATTCGGGAAGCTATCGAAACAGGTACTTTCTCTGAATATAAAAAGAACAAGCTGGCACGTATGGAAGCTGGTTTGGATGAATGATTTTAGGAGGTTAACTCATGCAGGGAATTGGAATTATTTTGCTTTATGTGGTAATTATCGGCGCATTCTATTTGATTGCGATTCGTCCGCAGAAAAAGAAAGAAAAACAGCATCAGGCATTGGTAAATGCAGTTGCAGTTGGTGACAGTATTCTTACAACCAGCGGTTTTTACGGTGTTGTCATTGATATGACAGACGAAGTGGTTATCGTTGAGTTTGGAAGCAACAAAAACTGTCGTATTCCGATGCAGAAGTCTGCGATTGTAGAAGTTGATAAAGCAGAAGAAGCCTAGTTGGAACAAGAGAAAGAGCCATGCATTTGAAAGAAATTCGGATGTGTGGTTTTTTTGTTTGCGGATTTCGTAACTATAAAAAAATCCACCATTACCTTATAATAATCCATTGACCGTTTATAGGGAGAGTTTGTTATAATGGAGTTAATGAAAAAGAGGGAGAGAAATGATGAAGGAAAAATTACTGGAGAAATTTCAGGACGTTTACGGTGATATCAATGGTACAAAAGTATATTTTGCACCGGGACGAGTGAATCTGATTGGTGAGCACATTGATTACAGTGGCGGACTGGTGCTGCCGTGTGCACTGACACTTGGAACTTATGGAGTTGCGAGAAGACGTGCGGACAAGAAAATAAAAGTTTATTCCATGAACATGGAAGACGAGATTCAGGAGATTGCGATTGGGGATTATCAAGTAGTGAATGAATCCGATTGGACGAACTATATTAAAGGCGTTTTGTGGGCATTTGAAAAGAAAGAAATGGTACTGCCATTTGGCATGGATTTGCTGTTGCTTGGCGACTTACCAAGCGGGGCGGGACTTTCTTCCTCAGCATCTTTGGAAGTGTTGATTGGATTTATCATGCGGGACTTGTATGGTTTTGATGTGACCAATGTGGACCTTGCATTAATTGGGCAGCAGGCAGAGCATGAATTTTGTGGTGTAAATTGTGGCATTATGGACCAGTTTGCCGTGGCAATGGGAAAAAAGGATCATGCACTTTTATTAAACACGAAAACTTTGGATTATGAGTATATTCCTATTACACTGTGCGGAGTAAAATTAATTATTGCGAACAGCAATAAAAAGCATAAACTTGGTGAGTCAAAGTATAATGAAAGACGGGAAGAATGTGAAACTGCTCTGGAAGAAATTTCACAGGCAATTGGAATTCATGCCCTTTGCGATTTGGATGAAAAAACATGGAATCTGTATCAGGTGACGGTTAAGGATGACGATAGAAAACGACGTGTGAAACATGCGGTCACGGAAAATGCCAGAACAAAGCAGGCGGCTGCGGCGTTAAAAAACGGTGAACTGAAAACATTCGGCGAGTTAATGAAAGCATCTCATCAGTCGTTGTCTGAAGATTATGAAGTCACAGGAGATGAAATGGATGCGCTGGCAGAGGCAGCCTGGCAGCAGGACGGGGTTCTTGGCTCCCGCATGACCGGGGGCGGTTTTGGCGGCTCAACAATTAGTCTTGTAAAAGAGAATTTCGTGGATGAATTTATTCAGGAAACCGGAAGAATCTATACAGAAAAAACAGGGCTTAGCGCAGACTTCTATGTAGTTGAAATTGGTGATGGACCTGTGGTACAATAACAAAGGAAAACGAACGATTTCGAGCCACTATGGTAAAGGAAACAAAGCGTCGTGCTTGCACATCAGAAGTGAGGCTCGAACCTAATTTTAGTCAAATGAAATGGAGGAAACAATTTTGAAAATTTTAGTAACAGGCGGAACCGGCTACATTGGTTCCCATACGTGTGTGGAGCTTTTAAACAAGGGATATGAAGTAGTTGTTTTTGATAATTTGTATAACTCAAAAATTGATGTGGTAGATAAGATTGAGAAAATCACAGGAAAGAAAATCACATTCTATAAAGCAGACATGTTAGACAAGGAGAGTATGCGTCCGATTTTTGAGGAGCATAAACTGGATGCTGTGATTCATTTTGCAGGTTTAAAAGCGGTTGGAGAGTCTGTGGCAAAACCGTTGATGTATTATCAGAATAATATCACCGGTACATTAAATCTTTGTGAATTAATGAAGGAATATGGCTGCAAGCGCATTATTTTCAGCTCTTCGGCAACAGTTTATGGTGATCCGGCGCAGATTCCGATTACGGAGGCGTGCCCGAAAGGAACCTGTACAAATCCGTATGGATGGACGAAGTCGATGTTAGAGCAGATTTTATCTGATTTTTATACATCAGATAATGAGTGGAGCGTTGTTCTTTTACGTTACTTTAATCCGATTGGAGCGCATGAGAGCGGTTTGCTTGGGGAAAGTCCGAATGGAATTCCGAATAATCTGATGCCGTACATTATGCAGGTAGCAGTTGGCAAACTTCCGGAACTTGGTGTGTTTGGTGATGATTATGATACACCGGATGGAACAGGTGTCCGCGATTACATTCATGTGGTTGATTTGGCAAAAGGACATGTGAATGCGATTCAGAAGGCTGTATCTGCAGAAGGTGTTAATATTTATAATTTAGGAACTGGAAATGGTTATAGTGTTTTAGATATTGTAAAGGCATTTGAGGCAGCAAATGGAGTGAAAATTCCATATACGATTAAGCCACGTCGTGCCGGCGATATTGCCACTTGTTACGCAGACCCGAAAAAGGCAAAAGAAGAACTTGGCTGGGAAGCACAGTACGATTTGAAACGGATGTGTGAAGATTCCTGGCGTTATGCACAGATGTGCGAGAAATAAACAAAGAAACGGAGGGTATTTAAATGGATACAAAAAAGCAGATTGAAGAGGGAAAAGTGGTACTTGGTATTGAATTTGGTTCAACCAGAATCAAGGCGGTTTTGATTGATGGAAAACATCATCCGATTGCATCTGGAAGCCATGAATGGGAAAATCAGTTAGTGGATGGTGTCTGGACTTACAGCATCGATGCCATTTGGAATGGATTGCAGGACTGCTATCAGGATATGAAAAAAGATGTGCAGGAAAAATACGGTGTGAAAGTAACCAAATTAGCTGCGATTGGATTTAGTGCCATGATGCATGGATATATGGCATTTGATAAGGATGACAAAATTCTTGTTCCGTTCCGCACTTGGCGCAATGCGATTACCGAAGAAGCGTCGGAAAAATTGACAGATTTATTCCGGTATAATATTCCGCAGAGATGGAGTGTTGCCCATTTGTATCAGGCGATTTTAAATGGAGAAGAACACGTAAAAGATATTTGCTTCCAGACAACATTAGCCGGTTATATTCACTGGATGCTGACCGGCAAAAAAGTGCTTGGTGTAGGGGATGCATCCGGTATGTTCCCGATTGATATTGCAACAGGAAAATTTGATGCAAAAATGGTTTCTCAGTTTGATGAAGCGATTGCAGACAAAGGATATCCATGGAAATTAATGGACATTTTCCCGGAAGTATTGTCCGCCGGAGAGGATGCAGGAACACTTACACAAGAAGGCGCAAAACTTCTTGATACAGACGGTGATTTGGAGGCAGGAGTTCCACTTTGCCCGCCGGAGGGAGATGCAGGGACCGGTATGGTGGCAACGAATTCTGTTGCACGGCGCACAGGAAATGTGTCTGCCGGTACATCGGTATTTTCTATGGTAGTTCTCGAAAAAGAACTGAGTAAAGTTTACAAAGAACTGGATTTGGTTACAACACCGTCCGGTGATTTGGTTGCGATGGTGCACTGTAATAACTGTACATCCGATTTGAATGCATGGGTAAATATTTTCCGCGAATTTGCAGAGAGTTTTGGTATGGATGTCGATATGAACCGGTTGTATGGCACATTGTACAAAAAAGCGATGGAAGGCGATGCAAACGGTGGAAATCTGTTGGCGTACAATTATATTTCCGGTGAAAATATTACGGAAATGGAAGAAGGACGTCCATTGTTTGTCCGCACCCCAAACAGTAAATTTAATTTAGCTAACTTTATGCGTGTGAATCTGTATTCGGCACTTGCTTCTTTGAAAATTGGTATGGACCTTCTTTTGAAAGAAGAAAAAGTAGCAGTAGATAAGCTTTTAGGCCACGGCGGTTTGTTTAAAACCAAAGGTGTCGGTCAGCAGATTTTGGCAGACGCTGTAGATACACCAATTTCTGTTATGGAAACGGCCGGTGAAGGTGGTGCATGGGGCATTGCTGTGTTAGCTGCTTATTTGATTCATAACGATGGAAAAAATCTTGGTGACTATTTGAATAAAGAGGTGTTTGCCGGTCAGGAAGGCAGTGAATTAAATCCGAATCCGGAAGGAGTCAAAGGATTTGATGAATTTATTCGGATTTACAAAGAAGGACTTCCGATTGAGCGGACAGCCGTTGATTCAATGAAATTATAAAATGGAGAACGAGTAGGGAGAAGGCGTTTTTTTATGATCAGTGTATTTCTTGTCGAAGATGAATTTATTGTCAGAGAGGGAATCAAGAATATGAATTGGGAGGCCTATGGTCTCTCGTTTGTTGGAGAGGCCAGTGATGGAGAACTGGCCTTTCCTCTTATAAAAAAGAAGCATCCGGATATTGTAATTACAGATATACGCATGCCTTTTATGGACGGATTGGAGTTAAGCCGTTTAATAAAAAAAGAGATGCCACAGACAAAGATTTTGATTTTAAGTGGTCATGAAGAATTTGAATATGCAAAGGATGCCATTCAAATTGGTGTGGAAGAATATTTGTTAAAACCGATTAACAGTGATGAATTACTACAGGTTGTCAGACGTGCAGCAGACAAAATTACAGAAGAAAGACAAGCGGGCAGGCGTGACAGAGAGGACGAGGCCGGAGAGAAAGAACGCAGAGAGCATGCTAAGAGCCTCTTTTTTTCCAATCTGATTGAGGGAAGACTTTCTATGGCAGAGCTTCTGGAAAAAGCGCGCAGTATTGGAATTGAATTGGCTGCGTCCTATTATCAGATAATGCTTGTGAAAATCGGGCGAAGTACTTTTGATTCATATTCGGCAGCAGTCAATGAAATGAATGACAAATTGCAAAATTATATATCTTCCAAATCGGAACATATGGTGTGTTTTGACAGAGAACCGGAGGGCGAAATTATTCTCTTTATGGAAGAATCAAAAGAGAAGATGGAAGAAGATGTGAAGGATTTGGCAGATTTTTTAGAAAATATGTTATCGGAAAAACCGGAAATTGGCTATTTTGGAAGTGTAGGCAGTCCGGTGAGTCGTATTCGGGAAATTTTACAAGCGTATGAGACGGCAGCACATGCCTTTGCTTATCGTTTTCTGGTGGAAGGGAATCAGATTCTGCGATTTGAGCAGATTGATAGAAAGCCGGTTTTGATGGAAAGAGCCGATGGCGAGTATCATGTTGGAAAGATTAATTTTGGCGGACTTGATAAGACTCGGATTGAAGCTTTTTTGCGTGGAGGTGATTCGGAGGAAGTTCCGATTTTTGTAGAGGAATATCTTGAAAATGCAGGGGATGCCTGTCAGAATTCATTGATTTTCCGCCAGTATCTTGTGATGGATATGTATGTTGCGGCGAGCCATTTTTTGGAGCAGCTTGGAGATTCAGAGGAGTTTTCCAGAAAGGAGCCGTTTGAAAGCCCGGTGCAGATGGAACAGGTTTTACAGCAGTTAGATACAACTATTTCTTATGTGATTTCTTTGTTCCGTGAGGTGATGGAGATACGAGACCGCCACACGAAAGAGCATAACAGCGATATTGTCGAGCTTGCGAAAAAATATATCGACGAAAATTACAGTGATGAGGATTTGTCACTGAATACCGTTGCGGCAGAGGTGAATGTCAGTCCAAATCATCTGAGTGCGATTTTCAGCCAGAAGACAGGACATACTTTTATCCGTTATTTGACGGATGTACGTATGAATAAAGCCAAAGAACTTTTGAAATGCACAACGATGCGGAGCAGTGAAATAAGTGAAAAAGTTGGTTATAAAGATCCACACTATTTTTCACATTTATTTAAGAAAAATCAGGGATGTACCCCAACACAGTACCGAGAGGGAGGGGCAAAAGGATGAAAAAATTATTTTTTCGTATTTTTAGGAAGAAAATAGATGAGTATCGTGATTTTTCGATTCAGAAAAAAATTTCAGTGGCATTTGTACTTCTTTTAGTGCCACTGATTTTGTTCGTCCTGATTTGGTTTGTATGTGCGTTGGATGCAACCAACCGTTATGATAAAGTTGTAAGGAATACGGCCATTATCAGTGAATTCAATTTGGATTTTAAAAAGAATTACGATTATAAAATATATTTGATTACGACCGGAAACCGTACTTATACGGATCAAAATCCGGAACAAGATATCCGTTATGCAAAGGATATTATCAGACGTGTAAAGGCAACGACGGAAAATAGCGAAAACAAGGAATGTATTGTCCAGATTGAACGTTATTTTCAAGTGCTTGAAAAATATACAAAAACGATTCAGGAAAATATGCAAAAAGAAGGAAAATATGATGAAAATCGGGATTTGTGGGAAAATGGCGTGCAATTAGTCACCACAAATATTCAAAATAAGATGCTGCAGCTGCTTTATAATGAAAACAGACAAAGTGCACTTATTTATTCGGATATGCAGCACATCACCCGAAATATGATTATTATAAGTTTGTTCCTTGCTGCTTTTCTTGTTGTGGTTACCACGATGATGATTACAATTATTCCGAGAAGTATTTCTAAACCGGTTCGCTATCTGAGTAGTATTACGAAAGAGGTTGCCGATGGAAATCTTGAGGTGCGGGCACATATGGAACATGGTGTGGATGTAAAATTGTTAGCGGATTCATTAAATGTAATGATTGAAAAAATAAAGACGCTGATTGATAATGTGATGCTGGAACAGATGAGACTTCGAGAAGCTGAATTGGAAATCTTACAGATGCAGATTAATCCTCATTTCTTATACAATACGCTGGATACAATTGTTTGGCTGGCCGAAGCAGGTCAAAAAGAACAGGTTGTTAGTATGGTACAGACGTTGTCTGATTTTTTCCGTGCTTCCTTAAATAGTGGAAAAGACATTGTGTCTTTAGAAGGGGAATGTCGTCATATTACAAGTTATTTGCAGATTCAGCAAGTAAGATATCAGGATATTTTAACATATGATGTGGATATACCGGAGGAGATTGCTAACTGCAAAATACCAAAAATAACGTTACAGCCACTTGTGGAAAATGCACTTTATCATGGAATTAAGAATAAGAGAGGAAAGGGAAGGATAGTAGTTACCGGACGAAGGGAAAAAGACAAATGTGTTATCCGGGTGGAAGATAATGGAATTGGTATGACAAAAGAACGGTTGAATCAGGTTCGTGGCGGCTTGACGACGAAAATTGAAGACAGCAATGATTTTTATGGTTTGTATAATGTGAATGAAAGAATCCGGTTGAAGTTTGGAGAAGAATATGGACTTTCCATCGACAGCGTATTGCAGGAAGGAACATGTGTTGAGGTGTGGCTGCCATGGGAATCGTAAAAAAATCACCCTTGCCGTAATTTTTTCAATCATTTATGAAAAAAAGAATAGAAAAATCAAAAATAACCAAAAGAATATCCATTGGACTTTTGGTTATTTTTTATTATGATGGAGATACAAAAACGAGAACTCATACAGAAAAGGAGGAATTGAGTTATGAGAAAAAATTTCATGAAAAAGGTAGTAGCAGGAATGCTTACTGCAGTAATGGCGTTTTCCCTTACTGCATGTGGAGGTGGTGATGCTTCCACAAATGACACAGCGAAAGAAGAAGGATCTTCCGATGTAATTACGGTTGGATTTTCACAGGTAGGTGCAGAATCTGACTGGCGTACAGCAAACTCAGAATCAATGAAATCAACATTTACCAAAGACAATGGTTATGAATTGATTTTTGACGATGCACAGCAGAAACAGGAGAACCAGATTTCAGCCATCCGTAACTTTATCCAGCAGGATGTTGATTACATCGTACTTGCACCGGTTACTGAGACCGGATGGGATGCCGTTCTTGGTGAGGCAAAACAGGCAGGAATCCCGGTTATCATTGTTGACCGTATGGTAGATGTAAAAGATGACAGTTTGTATACTGCATGGGTAGGTTCTAACTTCGAACTGGAAGGTAAAAAGGCAGCAGCTTACTTGGATGCTTACATGAAAGCAAAGAACATGAAAGATATGAAACTGGTTAATATTCAGGGTACAATCGGTGCATCGGCACAGATTGGCCGTACCAAAGGTTTGGATGATGCTGTAGCTGCAAATGGCTGGAACCTTCTTGACAAAACAACCGGTGAATTTACACAGGCAAAAGGTCAGGAAGTTATGCAGTCCTTCTTGAAGAAGTACAAAAAAGACATCAATGTTGTATACTGTGAGAACGATAACGAAGCATTTGGTGCAATTGATGCAATCAAAGCAGCAGGTTATGAAGTTGGTGCAGACAAAGACATGATGGTATTCTCCTTCGATAGTACAAAAGAAGGTTTGAAGAAAGTTCAGTCTGGTGAAATCACTTTGAATACAGAGTGTAACCCACTTCATGGACCACGTGTAGAAGCAATCATCAAACAGCTTGAGAACAAAGAAACACCAGAGAAGAAAGCTTACGTAGATGAAGAAATGTTTGCTCATGATGATACTGTAAAATCGGTAACTGTTGACGGAAAAGAGTATCCGGTAACGGTTGTGACAGATGAGGTAATGGGTGCTCGTAAGTATTAATTCGAACACAATGTAGCAGAAAATGAAACAAAATCAGTAACAAATTGAGTGAGAGAGGAGGAATGATTTCTTCCTCTCTCAATTAGAAAATATCCTGTTATGCAGGTAGATGGAGGGAAAGATGAGCGAGAATATTGTATTAAAGATGAGTAATATCAGCAAAACTTTTCCCGGAGTGAAGGCATTATCCAATGTAGATTTTACATTACGGGAAGGAGAAATCCATGCCCTGATGGGGGAAAATGGTGCAGGTAAATCCACCTTGATTAAAGTGTTAACCGGTGTTCATGATTTTCAGACAGGTGAGATTTACATGGTGAAAAATGCGGGAGGTAAACCGGAATTAATAGTGAATCATTCACCGCAGGAAGCACAACAAAATGGTATCAGTACCGTATACCAGGAAGTAAATTTATGTCCGAATCTTACGGTTGCAGAAAACTTGTTTATCGGCAGAGAGCCAAGAAGATTTGGTATGATAGACTGGCGTACAATGAATCGGAAGTCAGCAGAGGTTTTAAAGAATCTCGATATCCATGTGGCACCAACTCAGAGTTTGGACGAGTGTTCCTTGGCAATTCAGCAAATGATAGCAATTGCCAGAGCTGTGGATATGAAATGCCGAGTTTTAATTTTGGATGAGCCGACATCCTCTTTGGATGATGACGAGGTTCAAAAATTATTTGTCCTGATGCGGAAATTGAGAGCAGAAGGTGTAGGAATTATTTTTGTAACACACTTTTTGGAACAGGTATATGAAGTGTGTGACCGAATCACTGTACTGAGAAATGGTGAATTGGTTGGTGAGTATGAAGTGGAATCGCTTCCACGTGTAAAATTAGTATCTAAAATGATGGGAAAAGATTTTGATGACTTAGCAGATATCAAGGGTGAATATAAGCATGAAAAACATTTAGAACCGTTGATTGAGGCCAAAGGGTTAGGTCATGCAGGTACAATTCGACCGTTTGATTTGACAATCAACAAAGGAGAAGTAATTGGACTTACAGGACTTCTTGGCTCCGGACGTTCAGAGTTGGTTCGTACCATTTACGGCGCTGACAAAGCCGATTCCGGCGTGCTGAAAGTCAAAGGAAAAGATACTAAAATCTCATCCCCATTGGATGCGATGAAAGCCGGCATGGCATATTTGCCGGAAGATAGAAAAAAGGAAGGAATCATTGCCGATTTGTCTGTTCGCGAAAATATTATATTGGCACTTCAGGCAAAACGTGGAATGTTTAAGTTATTATCCCGCAAACAGATGGAAGAATTTGCGGATAAATACATTGACTTGCTGCAGATTAAAACAGCAAGCCGTGAAACTCCGATTAAGAGCTTATCCGGCGGAAACCAGCAGAAGGTGATTATTGCCAGATGGCTGCTTACGAATCCGGATTACCTGATTTTGGATGAACCGACACGAGGGATTGATATCGGAACAAAGACAGAAATTCAGAAATTAGTACTTCAACTGGCGGATGAGGGAAAAGCAGTCACCTTTATATCCTCCGAGATTGAGGAGATGCTTCGAACCTGCAGCCGTATGGCAGTTCTTCGTGACGGAAAAAAGGTTGGCGAAATTGAAGAAGAGGATTTGTCACAAGAATCCATTATGAAAGCAATTGCGGGAGGTGATGAATAATGGCTGAGAAAATTAAAAAAATAACAGGAATGCGATTATTTATGCCGATTGTGTGTTTGTTTATCGTATTGCTTGTAAATGTGATTCGAACACCGGATTTCTTTAATATAACGTTAAAGGACGGACAATTAAGTGGATGGCTGATTGATGTGATTAACCGAGGTTCTGAACTTGTTATACTTGCCATTGGTATGACATTAGTAACAGCTGCTTCCGGTGGTCAGGATATCAGTGTTGGTGCTGTTATGGCGGTTGCTGCTGCTGTTTGCTGTCAGATTTTGTCCGGCGGTGAAGTAAGTACAAATACACTGGCAGCTCCGATTATCATTGCTGCGATTGCCGGAATTTTAGTTGCTGCTTTGTGCGGTGCGTTTAATGGTTTTTTGGTTGCAAAACTAAATATCCAGCCAATGGTTGCTACATTGATTTTGTTTACTGCAGGGCGCGGTATTGCCCAGTTGGTTACACAAGGACAGATTACATATGTCCGTGTGGAATCTTACAAGGCAATGGGTGGATTTCTCGGACCAATTCCGACACCGGTTATCTTTGCAGTCGCAGCCGTTATTGTTGCCTATTTGGTATTAAATAAGACAGCACTTGGTATGTATATTGAAAGTGTAGGAATTAACAGTCACGCATCCCGCTTGATTGGATTAAATTCTACAAGAATTAAATTCCTCACCTATGTAATTTGCGGAGCCCTGGCAGGGCTTGCAGGAATTGTTGCTTCGAGCCGAATTTATTCCGCAGATGCTAACAACATTGGTCTGAACCTTGAGATGGATGCCATCTTAGCAGTAGCGTTAGGTGGAAACATCTTAAGTGGTGGTAAATTTAGTTTGATGGGGTCAGTAATTGGCGCTTATACGATTCAGGCGTTGACAACAACGCTGTATGCTATGAGTGTACCGTCTGACCAGCTCCCGGTTTATAAAGCAATCGTTGTTATCATTATCGTAGTTCTTCAGAGCCCGGTTTACAAAAAGGCAATGCAGAATTACAAAGCGAAGAGACAGTCGAAAAAGGCAGTAGTACAGGGAGGTGAACAGTAATGGGTGAATTTTTGAAGGCAAAGACAAAAAGATTTAAAAGCAATACATTTCTTTTCATTATTACAATTGTGTTGTTTATTGCAATGTATGTAGCAGGAATGATTGTATTTGCAGACAAAGGTTTTGCAAAACCGCAGATGTTTACCAACTTGTTTATTAACAATGCCGGATTGATTGTAATTGGTTGTGGTATGACAATCGTTATGATTACCGGAGGAATTGATATCTCGGTTGGTTCGGTAACCGCATTGGTTTGTATGGCGAGTGCTTATGCCATGGAAAATAAGGGGATGAGCCCTTATGCTGCTCTTGCGATTTCGCTTGGTATTGGATTACTGTTTGGTTTGCTTCAAGGCTATTTAGTTTCCTACCTGGAAATTCAGCCGTTTATCGTTACTCTGGCGGGTTTGTTTCTAGGAAGAGGACTTACGGCTATGATAAGTACAGATATGATTTCCATTAAAAACGATTTGTTTCAGAAATGGGCAACATATCAGATTGAACTGCCGATTGGAACATATAATAAACATGGGGTATTTCGGCCGGCATATATATATCCATCGGTTGTGATTGCACTAATTGTGGTTGTTTTGATTGCTATTATGCTTCGTTATACAAAATTCGGACGCAAATTATTTGCTATCGGCGGTAGCCAGCAGAGTGCATTGATGATGGGCTTAAATGTAAAAAGAACGAAGTTTGAAGCTTATATTTTAGATGGTCTTTTGGCCGGCTTGGGTGGATTCTTATTCTGCTTGAACAGTTGTGCTGGATTTGTAGAACAGGCAAAAGGTTTGGAAATGGATGCTATTTCGGCAGCAGTAATCGGTGGAACACTTCTTTCAGGAGGTGTCGGAACGGTTGTTGGTACAACATTTGGTGTACTGATTAAAGGAACCATTACCAGTCTGATTACAACACAGGGTACATTGTCAAGCTGGTGGGTACGAATTGTACTTTCCGCACTGCTTTGCTTCTTTATTGTGTTACAGGCACTCTTTGCAAAAGCAAAAATCAAAGGGAAAAAAGTAGAGAAAAAGGATGTTAAAAAGCCAGGTGGAGCACCACCGGATGAGGTGGCTGCAGAGCCATAAATTAAATAGGAGATTGTCACAACTAATTGTTTCTCTTTTGGGGACCGGTTCTTGCCAGACCGGTCCCTGTTTAATTTTTTAGGCTATTACGTTGACTTTATGAAAAAATAAGAATTGATTTATGGTGTTGCAGAGGAAATATGTTATAATTAACATATCCTAAAAATGAGACAATTCAAGGATAGAATTGGAGGTTTGTGTATGCAAAAGAATGGTAAAAAGCTGTTAGCATGGATGTTAGCAGCAAGCATGGTATTTTCTTTTTCTATGCCAACTCAGGCAGCAAAGAAAAAGCCTGCTTTATCAAAGAAAAAAGCGGTAATAACTGTGGGGAAAATCTTAACGCTTAAGGTTAAAAATATAAGCAAGAAGACAAAAGTAACATGGAAGAGCAAAAACAAGAAAATTGCGACAGTTTCCAAGAAAGGAAAAGTGAAAGCGAAAAAGGCGGGGACAACGAAGATTACAGCACGTTTTCGTTATCAGGGCAAGAAGTATGTAAAAACCTGCAAGGTTACGGTGAAAAAGAAAAAGACAGTAGTTGTGACTAATGCACCGACAAAAGTACCAACCAAAGCACCGACGCAGAAACCGGCAGTGACACCGACTGCAACCCCAACGCAGAAACCAGGTGTACCGACTGCAACACCGACGCAGAAGCCGGTGACACCAACTGTAACACCGACGACAGAGCCGGCGGAGCCTACTGCGACTGCAACAAATGAGCCGGCAGGACCTACGGTTACACCGACGGCAGACCCGGATGAGCCAACTGCAACCCCAACAGCAGAACCGACGAGGGTTCCGGGCACCCCGATTCCGGTAACGGATCCGACGAAGGCGTTGCTTTTGGATTTTGAAGATGGTACCAATCAATATGTGACCGGACGTCAGGGCGAAGAAGAGCTGACTGTTGTAGAGGGCGGTTATAATGATAACTATTGTTTGAAAGTTTCCAACCGTGTGAAAAACTGGGCCGGACCGACGATTGATATCACTCACAATGTGACTGATTTTACAACGTACAAGATTGAGGCTTATGTAAAGCAGACAACGGGCAGCAACAAGACGATAAACTGCATGTGGGAGTCGATGGACTATGCGGGAGCGATGGCTTATACAACCGTGCAGAATGTAGTTGCGCCGAATGGCACATGGACAAAAGTGGACGCAACGGTTGTGGCACCGGGTGATGTAAGTAAATTGTCACTTTATTTTGAAATGGCAAATTATTCAAATGATTTTTATGTAGACAATATTTCTATTACGGAGAAGCATTTGGATATGGATGCAGTTCTTGCTGCACCAAGTCTGAAAGAGGCATATGCAAACCGCTTCCCGATGGGATGTGCAGTTTATAGCTATAATTTGCAGAATCCGGAGATTTTATCATTTATTAAACATCATTACAGTACGGTTACATTTGCAGATGAGCTGAAACCGGAGAATCTTTTGAACGAAGAGGCAACAAAAGCATCGGAAGATGGCATGCCGGTTATTAATACAGATGTGATTGATAAATGTTTATCTCTTGCTCAGGAAAATGATTTAAGTGTGCGTTTCCATACGCTTGTCTGGTATTCGCAGACACCGGATTGGTATTTCTGTAAGAATTACACACCGGAGTATGATGGTACGGGAACAGCTAAGAAAAACATTACAAATCTTGTTGACAAAGAGACGATGCTTGCTCGAATTGAAAGTTATGTTAAGCAGGTTATTACCTATGCAGAGACTAATTATCCGGGCGTTGTATATGCTTACGATGTAGTAAATGAGGTGATTGACAGCAATGGCTGTAAATTACGGACAGTAAGTTCAAGTTTGTATGGTGCTATTTTTACAGACGATGACAATACTTATATTACAAAGTCTTTTGAATATGCGAGAGAAGCTGAAAAAGCAGCAAATTCATCGGCAAAATTGTTCTACAATGATTTTGTCGGACTGGCATCGCCGGGACAGATGAAGGCAGTTGTGAAATATCTTGCAGATGCAAAAGATGCCGGAAATATTGATGGTCTTGGCATGCAGGCACATCAGACTAATCTTGGTGTGACAGATGGTGATAATATTAAAAATGCACTGAAATTATTCCAGCAAAATGGCTATGAGGTGCAGATTACTGAGCTTGATTTTGCAAGTAAGGATAATTCAGAGGCGGGTAATGAGACACTGGCAGCAGCATACCAGAAGTTCATGAATATTATATTACAGCGAATGGATGATACAACTGCTCCGGTAAATGTAAGTAATGTTACATTCTGGAATCTGACAGATTTGGATACTTGGCTGAATAGTTTTTACAGTGATGGAAGTACCTATTATCCATCACTATTTGATGAAAATTATCTGCCGAAAAAAGCGTTTACGGCATTGATTAATCTTGTAAATGGAGTTGTAGAGCCAACGGCAACGCCGACTGTGGCACCAACGGCAACTCCAACTGTGACTCCGACGGCAACTCCAACGGCAACACCAACCGTTGACCCAGATGCCACGCCAACACCAACGCCGGTTATCACACCGACTCCGGAGCCAACGGCTGAACCGGAACCGGCAGAGACAAAAGAATTGGATTTGGCGGAAGGAAATATTGTAATCAGTGCGACAGGATATACAATTGGCGATGCAGAAGAAACTGCATTTAACGGAAATTACACGATTTCCAGTACAGCACAATCGGCAACAGCATATTATATTTTAGTAACGGGCGGTACTCACACAATTACGTTAAATGATCTTGTTTGTACATCGAGTGAGTCAAGTCCAATTAAATTAAGTGGTGATGCTAAGGTAAATCTTATCTTAGTTGGAACATCCGCATTGACCGGTTCCGGCTATCATGCAGGAATCGAGGTTCCGTCGGGTTGTGAACTGACGATATCCGGTGATGGCCAATTGACGGCATTAGGCGGTAACGAATCGGCAGGAATTGGTGCTACATCAGATGGTAAGACATCTAGCACATTAGGACGTATTATTATCAGGAGCGGTACGATTATAGCCTGCAATACAGGAAGAAATGCTGCAGGAATCGGTGAATCACGATACGCTAAAGGCGGTGGAGAAATTTACATCTACGGTGGCAATATTTATGCGACATCTTCCGGTAACGGAGCCGGAGTTGGTGGCGGTGGTACGGCAGATGCCTCAGCCAAAACGATGAAGATTGGAATCTATGGCGGTATCATTTCCGCAGGCGGCAGTACTTATGCAATTGGAGATGGAAAGAGCCAGAGCATTTGTGAAGTAACAGTAACCGGTGGTGCCTGCTATAGTACGAACAGTGGTAAGACGATGTTTGGATCAACATGGGAAAACGAAGATATTTATGTTGGTACGGAGATTGACACAACAAATCTTTTCGGTATTCAGTCAGTGACGATTGATGGGGTAGACCAGGGAATCAGCAGTTTCTTTATTACTGCACAAGCTGGTACTGTGAACAAGAGATTGAAACTGAATCTGTATGTGGAAAAGGGAGTATCTCATACGATTGTGGTAACGGATACAAACGGTGAGGCACATGAGTATATGGTTAACGCTTAATCTATAATAAAAAAAGGAGTTCATTCGTTCGAGACAAGATAATGCTTTGCATTATAGTCTTTTACGGATGAACTTCTTTTTTTGCTCTATTGACAGATGATGTTTCCTAAAAATGAGACAATAAAAATCTTGAATCTTCCCCCTTTTTTTGCTATTCTAAAAACAGTTTAATCCACAAAGGAGAGGGAGGCGAGGCGTTTTATGTTTCTCAAACAGTTTGCAGAATTCAATTCGATTTGTATACAGTGCCATGACAGTCCGGATGCGGATGCGATGGGGGCTGCGTTTGGTTTGTATGCGTATTTTATGAATCTGGGTAAAAAGGTAAATTTGATTTATGCAGGGGAACATCAAATTACAAAGCCATCGCTGAAATTGATGGTGGAGCACCTTGGTATTCCGATTCGATATGTGAATGAAATGCCGGAACATGACATTTTGATTACCGTGGACTGCCAGTATGAGGGAGGTAATATTACATCGATGCCGGTGAAAAAAGTGGCGATGGTTGATCATCATCCGATTTGTGTAGAAACGGATGAATGGTGTTTTATTTTCCCGGAATTCGGAAGTTGTTGTACCGTGGTCTGGGAACTGCTTTTGGAGGCGGGGTATCCGGTGAATGCGAACTGGCAGGTGGCAACGGCGTTGTATTATGGTTTGTATAGTGATACCAGCAGTTTGTCTGAAATTTATTATCCGGCAGACAGGCAGATGCGTGATTCTCTGCAGATTAACAGAGAGTGTCTCGATGAAATGATTCATGCGAATTTACAGCGTCAGGATTTGGAAATAGCAGGAGAAGCGTTGTCTCACTATTACTATGATGAGGAAAAGCGTTTTGCGCTGCTGCATACAAAACCATGTGATCCAAATCTGCTTGGCGTTATTAGTGATATGGTAAATTGTGTGGCAACTGTTGACTGCTGTGTGGTATATAATGAAACGCCGATTGGATATAAAATGTCGGTACGAAGTGCGAAAAAAAATCTGCCGGCGAGTGATTTAGCGGAAAAAGTCAGCTGTGGAATTGGTGCTGGCGGCGGACACGCGAATAAAGCGGGCGGCATGTTGATGAAACACATGCTCGCCACACAGTATCCGGGGGAAGATGTAAAAGAAATTCTCATTCAGCGAATCCGTGAGTTTATCCGTGAAGCCGCTTGCTGATTTCCATGAGGGGAATCGGCATCAGAGATAAAATACCTACGACAACCCATTCGCGCAGATTAAGTGACTGCGTATGGAAAATAGGCTGGAGAACGGGCATACAGATGACCAGACATTGCAGGACAATGCAGAACAATACACTAAATAAAAGTTTTTTGTTCCCAAGAATCCCCGTCTCTAACAGCGAGTGCTCGCTTCTCATATTAAACGAGTGAACTAACTGAGATAAGGAAAGTACAGCAAAGCACATGGTGGAATTGCCGCTTGTATAGGCAAAAAGTGCTAAGGAGCCGATGAACATACCTTCTAAAACCATCTGAAAGACGGTATCAAAGTGAAAGATACTTTCATTTTTCGATAATGGCGGACGGTTCATGCTGTCCGGATCCGGTGGTTCAACACCAAGACAAAGCGCCGGAAAAGAATCCGTCACGAGATTAATAAACAACAGTTGTACCGGTAAAAGTGGTGCAGACAGCCCGAAAAAGATAGCAACAAAAATCGTCATGATTTCCCCGATGTTACAAGACAAGAGGAAATGTATGGCTTTTTTTATGTTATCGTAAATGCCGCGCCCTTCTCGGACGGCACTTACAATAGTGGAAAAATTATCATCCATTAAGATAATGTCAGATGCATTTTTGGCAACATCGGTTCCGGTGCGTCCCATGGCACAGCCGATATCCGCTGCTTTTAGGGCAGGGGCATCATTGACACCGTCGCCGGTCATGGCAACGACATTTCCCATCGCCTGATACCCTTTTACGAGACGTACTTTGTGGGCTGGAGATACACGGGCAAAGACATGATATTTTTTGAGCGCCGCCGGAAGTGAACGGTCGCTGATGGCATCTAAGTCGGCTCCCGTAATGACCTCATCTTTTGTCTGGCAGATGCCAAGTTCCTTGCCAATCGCCGCAGCGGTATTTTTATGGTCGCCGGTAATCATAATCGGACGAATTCCGGCGTGCTGGCAGCTTTTAACAGCGGCGTAAGCTTCCGGGCGGGGTGGGTCAATCAAACCTGCCATTCCAAGGAAAACCAAATGGGATTCTAAGGAATTGTTGTCCGGGCGGCTTTTGTGCAGACAAAAACCGAGAGCAATGACGCGAAGTGCATTGGCAGTGTAATTTTCAATTTGTTCATTTAATCTATGCCGCATCGTATGTGTCAGTGGCCGTGTGCTGCCATCTTTATCGAGATACGAGTGACAGTTGGCAAGGATAAATTCAGGAGCTCCCTTAGTTATTGCTAAATATCCATTGGGTGTCCGGTGCAGCGTTGTCATCCGCTTGCGGATTGAGTCAAAAGGGATTTCTTCAATAACCGGAAATTCTTTTCGTACTTCCGTATAAATAAGTCCGCTTGATGCACCGTAATGAATCAGTGCATGTTCGAGTGGACCGGATTGGTTGTTGCAAAGCAGAAAATAACGAAGTAATGTTTTTTCATTTTCGGTGCTGTATATATTCCGAACTGTCATGCGGTTCTGGGTAAGCGTGCCGGTTTTGTCAGAACAGATAACAGAAGCACTGCCTAGTGTTTCTACAGCAGGGAGATGGCGGATAATGGCACACTGTTTTGCCATGCGCTCGACGCCAAGGCTTAGCATGATGGTGACAAGAGCAGGCAGGCTTTCCGGAATGGCTGCGACGCCAAGACTGACGGAAGTCATAAACATATCAAAAACCGGCTGGTTTTTCTGCAATCCCAGAAAAAATAGAATGGCACAAATAATCAGGGCCAGGATGCCAAGCACTTTTCCTGTATGATTGAGGCGCCTGGTAAGAGGTGTCTGCGGTGCCTGTTCGTGTGAAAGCATACCGGCGATTTTCCCAATTTGCGTATTCATACCGGTTTCCGTAACACAGAACAGCCCATTTCCGGTCGTAATCATTGTGCCCGAAAATACCATATTGAGCTGGTCGCCGAGTGAAAGATTTTCCATATGCAGCGAGTCGGAAGTTTTTTCGATGCTTCCCGTTTCGCCGGTAAGGGCGGATTCGTTTGCCGACAGATTGTGCGTAAGGAGAAGTCTGCCATCGGCGGGAACAAGACAGCCGGTGTCAAGATAGACTAAATCTCCCGGTACAAGTTCCGGAGAAGATATGGTCTGGCGTTTTCCATCTCTTAGTACCTGACATTGTGGCGTTTGCAGAGAACGAAGGTGAGCCAGCGAATGTTCTGCCTTTTTCTCCTGATAAATGCCAAGCAGAGCATTTAGTATAACGATTGCCAGAATGATTAAAGGGTCGGTCAGATTCATTTCTCCCTGTGCATAAGAAGCAAAAAAAGAAATGCCGGCAGCTGCCAGTAAAGTAAGAATCATAAAATCTTTAAACTGCGCGGTAAACTGACGGAAAAATCCGGGACCTTTTTCGCTTTGCAATTCATTTTTTCCATAATGTCTCTGGCGTTTGATAACTTCTTTTTGGGATAAGCCCCGGTCTTTGAAACGGTTGAGTTTATCCATTACTTCCTGTGATTCCATTTGATACCAGTTCATACTTACCTCCAAAATATTTGACTGTTTTTGTCGAAAGGACTCTCCTCTTTTCCCTTATTTGCATAAAATAGAATAAGGAAGTGGCAGGAGGAGCTTGTGTTTGTTGTTTGCTTATTGGCGTTGTCGGTGAGCCTTGACACGCTGGGGATTGGTATGGCATATGCAATGTCGGGCATTTGCATACCCAAACGAATCCGGTTATTTATTGCGTTATTAAATGGCGTGCTGACAGCGGTTGCACTTTTTGCAGGTTCGACATGCCTTGCGGGGCTGCCGGAACCTTGTTTTCGCCTTATTGGCGGTGGGATTTTGATTTTGCTTGGCGCAAAAACGTGCATCCGTGTGTTGCAAAACAAAGGGGAAGTACAGTATGACAAAGATAATTCCCGAAGCATTGATATAAAAGAAGGCAGTGCGTTGGGAAGTGCCCTTGCGCTTGATTCGGTGAGTGCAGCACTTAGTCTGGTCGGTCAGGGAACCATAATCTGGTTATTTCCTGTATGTACCGCTTTTTTATGTGGAGCCTTTTTGTGGATTGGCGGGCAGAGGATATACCACGTGCGCCGTCTAAACGGAATCAGTGGCATACTTCTTATTCTTCTTGGTTTGTTTCGCGTGCTGCCCGTTTTTTTCTAATAGCATTGAGGGCGAAAATTACTAATAGGACAATACCTGTATAAAAAATAACATGTTTGTATTTATCAAAATAATGAAAGAACAAATCTTTGTATTGATAAAAATAATAACCAAGACCGGTTAATACCGTGTTCCATGTAACAATGCCGATGGCAGAATACAAAAGATAACGGCTGATATTCTGCCCCATGGCACCCGCGACAAAGCCGATATAGGTGCGGCACAGAGGAATCACGCGGCTGACTAGAACGGCACTTTTTTCGTGATTGCCAAAGACACGGTAGGAGGTTAGGATTGGTTTCTCCATAGAAGAAAAACGTTTCATAATGCGTTCCAACAGTGGAGAACCTCCAAACCTGCCAATGCCATACGGAATCAGTGTCCCAATCAGTCCTGCTCCCGTTGCCAAAAGGACAAGATATGGAAAAAACAACCCCTGCCCGGCAGCCATAACACCCGCCAATGGCAGAATAATCTCACTCGAAACAGGAAAACAGGCATATTCCAACATAATCAGCACAAACATAGCCCAAATGCCATAGTTCTGTAAAAACGACTCAATCCAATCCATTCATCATGACCTCAGTATGATTGTTACAGTGTATGAGGTGATAGTCGGAATTATTCTCTAGAATAGGGGGATAACAAAATTCAACCCATTTAGAAAAGTTGATACGAGAGTTTGCGGTCATTGCTGGCGTTTTATCAATATTCCAGTAAATCACCAAGAAAGGATTTGCAGCTCGTGGGTACAAATACGCAAGTATCTGACATGCGTAGTGGGCATGTTGATACTTCTGCGCATTTGTCTGAGCGGGAGCGTCCACGAGATGTAAACCTTTCTTGGTAATTTACGTAAATTAAAAAAACGCCACTAATTAACTGCCGCAAACTCTCCTATCACAGTCCTTGACAAAGGATTTTAGTGTTGGTATTATAAAATAGTATGCTTGCGTACATTTTGACACAAATAGGAGGTAGTTTTGAAGAAGAAAATCAGCTTATTCGTTTTGTTGTTTCTCTTAGTATTGACAGCGAATTTTCAGACAACAAATGCGGCAGCAAAGAAAAACATATATAAGATAAAAGTAAACAAATTAAAGAATACGGTGACGGTATACCGTCATACGAAAAAAGGAAAGTACAAACCATATAAAGCATTTGTCTGTTCATCGGGCAAAGCGACACCGGTCGGCACTTTTTCTTTGAGAGAAAAATATCGGTGGCATGCACTGTTGGGACCGTCTTACGGTCAGTACTGTACAAGAATTTATGGAGGCTTTTTGTTTCATTCGGTATGGTATTATCAGCCAAAGAAAAATACACAGTCCTATGCTCAGTTTAATCGGTTGGGAACGATGGCATCTCATGGATGTATCCGATTGACGGTGGCAGACAGCAAATGGATTTATGATAATTGTCCATCCGGCACAAAAGTAGTAATTTACAATTCGCCAAAGGCAGGACCACTTGGAAAGCCGAAGGCACAGAAGTTATCCGGGCATATGGGATGGGATCCGACTGATCCGGATATTCATAATCCATATTTGATTAAGGTAAAGAGTATCAAGCTGAGTACTACGAAAAAGACATTGGAAATTGGTGGTAAAAAGAAGGATGCTAAGTTTACGATTCGGGTAAAAAAGATTTTACCGAAAAAAGCGATGATCAAGAAGATGAAATACACTTCTTCCAATAAAAAGATTGCAACTGTCAATCAAAAAGGTGTCGTAAAAGCAAAGAAAAAGGGAACTTGTAAAATTTTTGTGGAGACAACCGATGGCAGTAAAATAAAAAAGGTATGTAAGATTACAGTGAAGCAGGTGGAAAAGAAACCAGTTGTTGTGCCAACACCGACACCGGCAGTTACACCGACGCCAACACCGACCCTTACACCAACGCCGTCACAAACGGCAGAACCAACACCGACATCAACGCCGGAATCGGCATTAAATGAGTGACAATAAGAAAAGAGGTAAAAAAATGAGTCAGAGTTACAATCCAAAAGAAATTGAAAAAAAATGGCAGAAAGTCTGGGAAGACGAAAAAGCTTTTCAGGCAACTAATGATTTCAGCAAGCCCAAATATTATGCCCTTGTTGAATTTCCATATCCATCCGGACAGGGACTTCATGTAGGACATCCGCGTCCGTATACGGCACTTGATATCGTAGCACGTAAAAGAAGAATGCAGGGCTATAACGTACTTTATCCGATGGGATGGGATGCGTTTGGTCTTCCGACAGAAAACTATGCAATTAAAAATAAAGTACATCCAAAGGAAGTAACGAAGAAGAATGTTGCAAGATTTAAAGCACAGCTTCAGGCACTTGGCTATTCCTTTGACTGGGATCGCGAAATTAACACAACAGATCCAAATTACTACAAATGGACCCAGTGGATTTTCCTGAAATTATTCAAAGCAGGACTTGCTTACAAGACAGAGATGCCGATTAACTGGTGTACTTCCTGTAAATGCGGTCTTGCCAATGAGGAAGTTGTAAACGGTGTGTGTGAGCGCTGTGGAAGTCCGGTTATCCGTAAGGTAAAGAGCCAGTGGATGCTTAAAATCACGGCATATGCAGATAAATTGATTGATGATTTGGATGGACTTGACTATATTGAGAGAGTCAAAGTTTCACAGAAAAACTGGATTGGACGTTCTCATGGTGCAGAAGTAGACTTCCAGATTAAAGATAAAGAAGAAAAACTCCGCATTTACACGACACGTCCGGATACTTTGTTTGGTGTAACTTACATGGTAGTATCTCCGGAACATCCATATCTGGATAAGTACAAAGATGAGATTAAAAACTGGGATGAGATTGTAGCCTACCGTGAGATGGCAGCAAGAAAATCCGATTTTGAGAGAACCGAGTTAGCAAAAGATAAAACAGGTGTAGCAATTGACGGACTTTTGGCAATTAATCCGGTAAATGGTGAGGAAATTCCAATCTGGGTATCCGATTATGTATTGATGAGCTACGGAACAGGAGCGATTATGGCGGTACCGGCACATGATACCCGTGACTGGGAATTTGCCAAGAAATTCAATTTGCCGATTCACGAAGTAATTGAAGGCGGTGACGTGGAAAAAGAGGCCTTCACGGATGTTGCTACGGGAACTCTTGTGAATTCCGGATTTTTAACCGGTAAATCTGTAGAAGAGGCAAAGAAAGAAATTATTGCCTGGTTAGAGGATAAGAAAGTGGGAACGGCAAAGAAAAACTTCAAACTGCGTGACTGGGTATTTTCCAGACAGCGTTACTGGGGTGAGCCGATTCCGATTGTAAAATGTGAAAAATGTGGTTATGTACCGATTCCTGAAGAAGAACTTCCGCTTCGTCTGCCGGAGGTAGACAACTATGAACCAACGGATAACGGGGAATCTCCAATCTCCAAAATCCGTTCCTGGGTTGAGACAACTTGTCCATGCTGTGGCGGAAAAGCAGAGCGTGAGACAGATACAATGCCTCAGTGGGCTGGTTCTTCGTGGTACTTCCTGCGTTATATTGACCCAACAAATGATGAGGCACTTGCCAGCAAAGAGGCGTTGAACTACTGGCTGCCGGTTGACTGGTACAATGGTGGTATGGAGCATACGACCCTTCACCTTTTGTATTCCCGTTTCTGGCATAAGTTCTTATATGACCAGGGCGTAGTACCAACCAAAGAGCCATATCAGAAGAGAACATCCCATGGTATGATTCTCGGTGAAAATGGCGAGAAGATGAGTAAATCCCGCGGTAATGTTGTAAACCCGGATGATATTGTAAATGTATACGGTGCTGATACACTCCGCACCTATGAAATGTTTATTGGTACGTTTGATGCCGCTGCTGCCTGGTCAGAAGATGGAGTAAAAGGCTGCCGCCGTTTCTTAGAGCGTGTATGGAAGTTAAAAGATATGGTGACAGATGAAGAAGGCTATTCTGCTGACTTAGAGACAAAAATGCATCAGACGATTAAGAAAGTAAGTAATGATTTTGAGACCTTGAAGTACAACACAGCAATTGCTGCCATGATGGCATTGATTAATGACTTCTACAAAAAAGGTTCCGTTACAAGAGATGAGTTTAAGACGCTTCTTGTACTTTTGAATCCGGTTGCACCACATATTACAGAGGAATTGTGGGCTGAGAAAAATTACGGTGGTTATTTGTTCCAGACAAGCTGGCCGGAATTTGATGAGGCAAAAACGGTAGAGGCTGTACAGGAAATTGGTGTACAGGTCAACGGTAAAGTACGTGCGACCGTTAAAATTGCCATTGATGCAGCGAAAGAAGATGCGTTGGCTGCCGGACGGGAAGCAATTGCTGATAAGCTTGCCGGCAAACAGATTGTAAAAGAAATTTATGTACCGGGACGTATTTTGAATTTCGTTGTAAAATAAGTAATTGCAAATGATTTGGAGGTGCAAAAAATGCCTAAGGTAAGTGTCATAATTCCTTATTTCAAGGGACAGGCATATTTGGAAGAATGTGTTCAGAGTATTGAAGAACAAAAGATAGAAGACTTAGAAATTATTGTTGTCAATGATAAAGACGGTCATGAAGTGCCGGATTCCGTAAAAGAGAATCCGCACGTCAAAGTATTTTTGGCAATGGATGAATTGCCGGAAGACGTCATTCGGGCTAATGAGGAGACGGCAGCAGCGTGGCGCGAGCAGAAAATCCACGAGAGAGTGGAGAAACGCTTAGATAGCGCAGAACGCCGCCGCGAGCAGGCCAGGGAAATGGAGAAAAAAGGAGATTCCATCAGCCTCTACACAGATAAAGAACTGCATCCGAGTGAGGAAGATTTGCTTGATGAGTATGAAGAAAAAATCGGGCAGGTATATCCGTTTGGCGTTTCTTTCTGCCGTAACATCGGTTTAGAGAAAGCGACAGGAGAGTACGTTTATTTCATTGACTGTGACGATTACCTGATGGATGGAGCACTGAAACGGCTGCTTGATTTGGCAGAAGAGAAACAGGCAGTTATGACAACCGGTAATAAATACAGTTCTTGGTTTAAACCGGTGAATTTTGATTTTGAAAAAGCAAAACAGGAAACCTTTATTGAGGGCGTAAAACCGTTGGAAGGACAGACGATCCGCGACCGTTTTGTGGAAATGTATTCGGTGCAGCACTTTTTAATCCGCAGGGATTTTGTGATGGAGCATGAACTTTCGTTTGATACAACGACACGTTTTTACAGTGATATGACGTTTTGCGTGAAATTGTTGAAACTGGCATCAGGTAAAATGTGGGTTGATGGTGACAGTCTGTATATCTGGCGTCACCGCAACGACCAGATTCATCTGCCGGCACTCTGCCAGAAAAAGCGTGGACACCGCAGTGGTGAATTTTTGGATGCCTATGATAAATGTCTGCATATTATTAAACCGGAAGATAAAGACCTTCGTTTTGCACTGGACCATTATTTGATGAATTTCTTCTGGCGTAAGTATCCGGCACGAATTTTGAGAGAAAATGCGCCGAAGTTTGCGAAAGCAATGGCAAATATGCCGGAATGGAAAAACGTAATTAAAGAGTATGGTATATTCCAGCGTTTGCAGTTGTCAATTACCCGCAAGGGAAAATTGCGTATGGCAAAACCGGTTATGAAATTCAATAAGTGGCGCAAAAAGAAAAAAGGTTTGATTGGAAGCCGTATTCAGTGGTATCGTGTGCTGGAACGCCACATTTTCAAGAAAATGCCACTGCGCCATGACTGGGTATTTATCGAGAGTTTCTTCGGAAAGAGTTACTCCGACAGCCCGAAATACCTGTATGAATATCTGCAAAAGACCAGAGGGGACAAGTACCGTTATATTTGGGTATTAAACAACAAATCCGAAGCACTTGCAAAAACCGGAAAACATACGAGAGTAAAGATGAATAGTCTTCGTTATGTGTATTACGCATCCCGTTGTGGATATCGTATTTTCAACGTGCGTCAGCCTGCTTGGAATAAAAAGCGTCCGGGTGTTGTTTTCCTGGAAACATGGCATGGTACACCGCTTAAGAAACTGGCATTTGATATGGATGATATTACATCTGCAAGTCAGAATCATAAGACATTGTTTTATAAGCACGGCCGCGAGTGGAATTATTTGATTTCAGCCAACCGTTTTTCAACGGATGTGTTTGAGCGTGCGTTTGTTTATGACAGAGATAAGATTTTGGAATATGGTTATCCGAGAAATGATATTCTATATGCGGATAACAAAGAAGAAATTGCTGCCGAAGTGAAGAAAGAACTTGGTATTCCGGAAGGAAAACGAGTAATTTTGTATGCGCCAACCTGGCGTGATAACCAGTTCTATGACCGCGGTAAATATAAGTTTACGCTTGCTCTTGATTTAGGCAGACTGCAAAAAGAATTTGGCGGGGACAGTGTTGTACTTTTGCGTACACATTACTACATTGCCGATATTTTGGATTTGACCGAGTACGAAGGATTTGTTTATAACGGAAGCCAGTACGAAGATGTATCTCGTCTGTATCTGGCATCGGATATTTGTATTACCGATTATTCTTCTGTATTCTTTGACTTTGCAAACTTAAAGCGTCCGATTTTGTTCTACGCATATGACTTTGATGAGTATGCAGACGAAATCCGAGGCATGTATATGGATATGGAGAAAGAACTTCCGGGTCCGATTCTCCGCACCAACGATGCCGTTGTCGATGCTTTACATCATATGGATGCAATTGAGGAAACTTACAAAGAGCGCTACGAAGAATTTTACGAGAGATTTTGCAGCGTGGATGATGGACATGCTTCTGAGCGCGTGATTGAAAAAGTGTTTGGCGAGCGTGAAAACGGTACATTGGATACGGAGCAGTAAGTAAGCTACAAGGAGGAACAACGTGCGTAAAGGAATTTATCATTTGGTAAAACAGATTGTCGTTTTGTTTTATTACTTAATGTGCAATCTGTGCCCGGTAAAACAAAATCGCATTGTTTTTGACAGCAGCCTTGGAAAAAGTTATTCCGGAAATCCGAAACACATTTACGAATATCTCATGGCAAACGGATATGATTTGAATTGGGATTGTATTTGGTTTTACGAGAATGAAAAGTATAATATTCCGGGGATGAGCAGACAGGTCCGCTATGGGCGTCTGCGCTATCTGTACTACATGGCGACGGCGAAAGTTTGGGTGTTTGATACGAGACAGCCGGAGTTTTTGCTGCGCCGCAAGGGAACCTATTATATTCAGACATGGCACGGAACACCGCTCAAAAAACTGGCACTGGATATGGAAGATGTATTTATGGTGGGTGAGAGCGACATTGATTCCTACAAAGAACATTTTACGAAAAACGTTCATACATGGGATTTTTTGATATCCCAAAATCCGTTTTCCTCGGAGACATTTCGACGGGCATTTGATTTCCACCGAGAAATGTTAGAATACGGATATCCGAGAAATGATATATTGTTCCGGGAGAATACGACAGAGGGAATCCGAAGTTTTAAGAGAAAACTGGGACTTCCGGAGGATAAAAAGATTATTTTGTATGCGCCAACCTGGCGAGATGACGAATTTTCGGAAGATGATAAATACGAGTTCCGTCCACAGATTTCTTTTGAAAAACTGCAAAAAGAACTGGGCGATGAGTACATTATGATTGTCAAATACCATTATCTGATTATGGATGCGATTGACTGGTCGCCGTATGAGGGATTTATTTATCATTTTGACCAGAGCCGCGATATTGCAGAGTTGTTTTTGGTGTCCGATATACTAATTACGGATTATTCTTCCGTAATGTTTGATTATAGTATTTTGAACCGTCCGATGTTTTTCTTTGCTTACGATTTTTATAAATACAAAAATGAACTTCGTGGATTTTATTTCAGTTACAGCAAAGAGATGCCGGGACCGATTTCAACAACGACGGATGAGTTGATTGAGGATATCCACTCGTATGATTATTCGGTTTATGCACAGAGGTACGAAAAGTTCAAGAAAAAATATAATTCCATCGATGATGGCAGGGCGGCAAGCCGTGTTTTACATTTGATGAAGCAGTTGATTCCAAGCAAACGAATAGACGTTTATTATGAGTAATTGCAGCAAAGGAGGCATTTTGCAATGGAAACAATTAAGAGTTTTACCGTGGACCACAAAAGACTTCTGCCGGGAGTTTATGTAAGCAGAAAAGACAGTACCGGACATGATGTGGTAACAACATTTGATATTCGTATGACAAGACCGAATTTTGAGCCGGTGATGAATACGGCTGAGATTCATACGTTAGAGCATCTGGGGGCAACCTTTTTGCGGAATCATGAAGAATGGGGCGATAAGATTATTTATTTTGGTCCGATGGGATGCCGTACCGGTTTTTATCTTTTGCTTGCCGGTGACTATGAATCGGAAGATATTATCTCACTGCTTCGTGAAATGTTTGAGTTTGTCTGTCATTTTGAGGGCGAGATTCCGGGTGCAGCACCGGAGGCGTGTGGCAATTATTTAGACCAGAATCTGCCGATGGCAAAATATCTGGCTGAAAAATATTTAGAACATGTTTTGACTGGAATTACGCCGGATCGTCTGAAATATTAATCAGACCATAGAAAAAAGGAATAGGCTTCGCATCTTGCGCATAGGATATACAGGAAATGTAGTTCGTTTGTTTGAAGGCGGGGTCTGAGATGATGAAATGGGATAGCCGAATGCATAATACAAGAAGTGTACAGGTATTAAAGGTGGCAATCCCATTTTTTGATGTATCGGAGGGAGAACTCATTGATGTAGAGGGATTGCTTCAGGCGATTCATCCTTTGACCTGCGGCAGAGAGCGCAAGATGATGGATTCTGTGATGTCTTTTTTTCAGATGTGCCATATGATGGATTTGTTTCGCATGATGAGTGAAGTGCAGAAGGCAAATGAGGCATCGGGGGCAGAGGGCACGGAAAATCCATTTGAAATGTTAAAGATGCTTATGCCGGAGGAGAGTCAAAAGGATTTTGAAATGATTTCTTCTATGATGGAAATGATGCAGGCAGCTTCTGTGGAACAGCCTGAACAAGCGGAAAATGAGGGAGAGGAAGAAGACAATGAGCACATCGATGTTTGACGAGTATGACATTTTTAAAACGATGCATCCGGTAAAATTGCAGGTAATGAAGGAACTGGCTGAGAACATGCAGGGTAAAAGCATGAAAGATGCGGCACCGCTTTTGATGGCGGCAATGACGAAACTGAAAAATCATAATTTATCTTTTTCACCGGAAGAATCGAAAGTGATGCTCGAGATTCTGACAAGAAATATGAGCCCGCAGGAGAAGGCTAAGGTGGAAATGATGAAAAATGTTGTGGCAAGGCAGCAGAAAAAGTAAGAAAGGAAAGGGCATAAGATGAAATTTTTTAATGGACACTGGGAAAAGAAAAAAGGTGTTTCGGTGTATTCACCGGCACAGATTTATGAGTGGCATAAAACAGAACATGAATTGACCTTTTTGGCGCCACACCGCGAAATTGCAAATCGTGGTATGACTCTGGATGGCGTTGTGCTTACGTTTCATATTTCCGTGGCGCGGGAAGGTGTTTTTCATATTGTGGTAAATCATTATGAGGGTGTAAAAAAGAAAACTCCTTCTTTTGTCGTACAGGAAAACTTGCAGCCACTTGCCTGTGAGGAGACAGAGAATGGTTTTGTTTTAAAAAGCGGTGAGAATGAACTGCAGATTACGAAAAAACCATTTGGCATGGAATTTTTCTGCGCAGGAAAACGTATGACAAAAATGACGGGGGAAGATTTCTCGTATATTCGCACCGGAGACAGTGGAGTACTTCTCTATGAGGAGCAGGCAGAGGCTTCTTATATGCGTGGGGCGACTGGGCTTTCGGTGGGTGAAATGATTTATGGTCTGGGAGAGCAGTTTGGCCCATTTGTAAAGAATGGACAAAGTATTGATATGTGGAATGAGGATGGAGGAACTTCTTCCGAACTTGCTTATAAAAATGTTCCATTCTATTTGTCGAACCGTGGCTACGGAATTTTTGTGAATCATCCGGAAAGGGTGTCCTTTGAGATTGGTACGGAGCGTGTGGAAAAAACGGCATTTTCTGTTCCGGGAGAAGGACTTGATTTTTACTATTTCGGTGGAGGTACGATGAAGAAAGCGCTTTCGCTTTATACTGAGCTGACTGGAAAACCGGCACTTCCCCCGGCATGGAGTTTTGGCTTGTGGCTGTCGACCTCTTTTGTGACAAATTATGATGAGACTACCGTGATGAGTACGATTGAGGCGATGGAAAAAGAGGGAATCCCGATTTCAGTATTTCATTTTGACTGCTTTTGGATGCAGGGGTACCACTGGTGTAATTTTCTCTGGGACAAGGAGGTTTTCCCGGATGCGAGGGGAATGCTTTCCAGAATTCATGATAAGGGAATTAAAGTTTGTGTATGGATTAATCCGTATATTGCACAGGCATCGGAATTGTTTGCGGAAGGTGTGGAAAAAGGATATTTTCTGCATAAGGAAAATGGTGATGTCTGGCAGTGGGATAAATGGCAGGCTGGTATGGCAATTGTTGATTTTACAAATCCTGAGGCAAAAGCTTGGTATCAGGAAAAACTGACGGCACTGTTAGAGATGGGGGTGGATTGCTTCAAAACGGATTTTGGAGAGCGGATTCCGGATGAAAATGTGCGTTATTTTGATGGTTCGGATCCAAAGAAAATGCATAATTTTTATTCCTATCTTTACAATGAGACAGTTTTTGAGACGATAAAACGTGTTAAGGGGGAAGAGGACGCAGTTGTATTTGCCAGAAGTGGGACGAGCGGTGGACAAAAGTTTCCGGTTCACTGGGGCGGCGACTGCTTTGCAAAATATGAATCAATGGCAGAGAGTCTGCGTGGCGGACTGTCGCTTATGATGTCCGGATATGGGTATTGGAGTCATGATATTGGCGGTTTTGAAGATACGTCTACACCGGATGTTTACAAGAGATGGGTGGCATTTGGACTTTTATCGAGTCATTCGAGACTTCACGGAAGCAGTTCTTATCGTGTGCCGTGGCTTTATGATGATGAGGCAACAAAGGTATTGCGTCATTTCGTTTTGGTAAAGCAAAAACTTTTGCCATATTTGCTGGAAAAGGCAAAAGAAAACCACGACACCGGAATTCCTCTTGTGCGGGCAATGGTGTTAGAATTCCCGGAGGACCCGGTGTGTGGTTTCTTAGACCGTCAATATATGCTTGGTGACCGCTATCTGGTGGCCCCTGTCATGGACGAGACCGGTGAAGTGACGTATTACCTTCCACAGGGACAGTGGAAAAATTATTTCACCGGCGAAACCAGACAAGGCGCACTTTGGATAACGGAAACGGTTGATTACTTTACGATTCCGCTTTGGGAAAAGGTGACTTCGGATTGAAAGAAAATATCTTTTACCGAAGTGCCAATCCATAAGGAATAGGTACCCTCGTTTATCACAAAAACTTGATTTTTACAGTTATAGGTGGCAAAGTCCTTTTTTTCTAGGCAGAGGGAAACATGTTTTGTTTCCTGTGGGGCGAGTGCCACCTTTTTAAATGCCCTCAATTGTTTTTTTGGCTGCCCTTCTTCCGGGATGCCGACATAGAGCTGTATAGTCTGTGCACCTGCTCTGTTTCCGGTGTTTGTAATCCGGCAGCGGCAGCAAACAGTTTCATCGTCGGTTTTTTCAACGGAAAAATCATGCAAATCAAAGGTTGTGTAGCTAAGACCGTATCCAAATGGGAAGAGAACCGGAATTTCTTCGGTTTCATAATAGCGGTAGCCAACCATTAATTTTTCCGTGTATTCCACATGACGTTGACCGGAATTATCCACTGTACCCGGATAGGATTTGAATTTTTCGGTTGGTGTATCACAAAGGTGAATCGGATAGGTTTCCGCCAAGTGTCCGGATGGATTTACCTCGCCAAAGAGAATTCGTGCTAAAGCAAGTCCGCCATGCATGCCGCAGTAGCTTGTCTGAATCAGTGAGTTTACTTTATTAATCCATGGCATTTCAACCGAACCGCCGTTGATCAGTACCACGGTGAGATTTTTACATTTTTCTGTCAAAGCCTCAATCACTTCGTTTTGTCCATATGGAAGTGTCATGTCCGGGCGGTCAAATCCTTCGACGTCATAAGCATGGTTTAATCCACCGATAAAGATGACTTCATCGTAGGACGGGCAGGCATCCAGTGCCTCTTTCAAATACTTTTCGCGAATCGGACGGATTTCTTTGTCAAACTGTTCTTTTCCGCGGTCTGTTGTATAATCTACATCCAGACTTTCTGCCTGCCAGTCGACTTCACCGGCTACATGTTTTTCGTTATCCACGTAATAACCCGGCAGCCAGTCAATCTGTGCATCACCGCCGAGCACCATACGCATGCCAAGCAGTGGCGAAATATCATAAAGTGCTTTGATTTCCGCACTTCCGCCGCCGGCAGCATGTGTTCTTTTGGCGTTATCGCCGAGGACAAGAATTTTCTTTGTTTCCTTGGAAAGCGGGAGATGTGCCGTGTCATTTTTTAACAGGACAATTCCTTCTTCCGCAATCTGCTGAATGGTCTGCTGATGGTCTTTTGTGTTTGTGCAGCCTTTATTTCTGGTTTTGTCACCGAGCTTAATCCGCTCCATCATTGTTAAAATCCGCTCAATCCGCTCGTCAATTACGGATTCGTCGATTTTCCCGGATTTTACTTTTTCAAGAAGTGGATTTGCTAACTTATAATCGTCAAAATCCGGTGTGACGGACATTTCCATATCAACCCCGTTTAGAGCGGTTTTTTCCGTGTTGTGTACGCCGCCCCAGTCAGAAATTGTAACCCCATCATAGTGCCATAAATCACGCAGAATCTTTTTTAAAAGCGTTGCATTTTCACAGCAAAATTCGCCGTCATATTTATTGTAGGCACCCATCACACTATACGAGCCACCTTCCATTAATGCATCATAAAATGCCGGCAGATATAATTCAAAAAGTGTTTTGTTATCGACTTTGGTATCGACACTTAATCGGTCACACTCCTGATTATTCAGGGCAAAATGTTTCACACAAGCAGCTACATCCTGTGACTGGATTCCCTGCACCAAAGGGGCTGCCATACGTCCGATAAGGTGTGGATCCTCGCTCATATATTCAAAGTTTCTTCCACACAGAGGAGTCCGTTTGATGTTGATGCCGGGTGCTAAAATGACATCTTTTCCTCGTCCGCGTGCCTCATCCCCTAACACTTCGCCAAATTTACGGGCAAGGTTAGGATTCCACGTGGTGCAAAGACACGTATTACTCGGCAGCCAGCTTACAAAATCCGTTGTATCATCAATTGGTGTCCAACTGTCATTTTCAAATTCTTGACGAACTCCGCTTGGTCCATCCGACATAACAAGCGAAGGAATATTAAGTCGTTTCACTGCACCGGAACGAAAAAGTCCGGCGGCATGAATCATCGCTATTTTTTCTTCCAGAGTGAGTTTGGAAATGATGTTTTTCTGGTTCATGAAATACCTCCTTTTTACTTGTAAAATCGTCCAAAACATCTTGAGATTAGTATAGCATAGGTGGTGGTTTTTTGGAAGTTCCGTAAAATGTCTCAAATAAATTTGCACCTCTTGTGCCGCTTTCGCTTATCAAACACGCAGGGGTATCGGCATGTAAACTACAATTTGCGGAAAGCGTTGCATTGTTACTTTCCTGACGTTTGGTGTTGTGGTAAAATGAGGAATAGCAAAATACGGAGGATGCAGACGATGAATAGTAAAGAAAAAGATGAATATGTGAATCAGGCAATGGAGAGAATGACATCGATGGAGCCATATTATTGTAATCCATTTGATAATCCAAAGGAATTGAAGGAAAGAGCAAGTGATTTGCTGAAACGTTTGAATTCTTTGGGGGATAATGCTCAGGAAGAAAAAGAAAGTATTATGCGGCAGTTGTTTGGAACTTACAATAAGCTTGCATTTCCGGGGGATGGTTTTAAATGCGATTATGGATTTAATATTCATTTTCATGGACTTGCAGTTATCAATTACAACGTGGTGATGTTGGATACTTCACCAATCAACATAGGAGCGGGTGCATTTATTGCTCCCGGTGTGTGTCTGGCGTGTTCCGGACATGCGATTCATCCGTCTCAGAGAAACCGCATGTTGACAAGTGCGCCGATAACGCTTGGAGAAAATGTGTGGCTCGGTGCCAATGTGACAGTTGTAGGCGGTGTGTCAATTGGTGATGGAAGTGTTATTGGTGCTGGCAGTGTAGTGACAAAAGATATTCCGGCAGGAGTGATTGCAGCAGGTTCCCCATGTAAAGTGATACGTGAGATTACTGAAGATGACTTACTTGAGGAAATACAATAGCGAAAAATGCCAAAACGCCGAAAAATAAAATGCCAAAACGCCGAAAAATAAATTGCCAAAACGCCGAAAAATGATATAATTTTATTGGAGGTGGCTAATTATGAGAGAATATAAACCACGTATTGTGGATGAAATATTAAAAGATAAGCTTGAGGCGAAAGGAGCAGTTGTTATTGAAGGACCCAAATGGTGCGGAAAAACGACGACGGCAATGCAGATTGCTCGTAGTGTCTTAAGAATGGATGAGCCGAGCAAACGGGAAACGAATATTCAGATGTCTGAGATTGCTCCAGAAAGGTTATTAAAAGGTGACACTCCAAGATTGATTGATGAATGGCAAATTGCTCCAAAACTGTGGGACGCTACAAGGTACGAGGTGGATACAAGAGGTGAGGAGGGGCAATTTATTCTGACTGGCTCAGCAGTGCCGGTAGATTCAAAGGATATAACACATTCGGGGACGGGACGTTTTACATGGCTGACAATGAGACCGATGTCATTATACGAATCAGCCGATTCCACGGGACAAGTGAGTTTGAAAGATTTATTTGATAAACCAGACAGCCTAGAAGGAGAAAATAATTTAAATATAGATAAATTGGCATTTTTGATTTGCAGAGGGGGATGGCCTCATGCTGTTGGAATGAGAGAAAAGATTGCATTAGCACAAGCAGAGGATTATTATGAGGCTGTTATAAAATCAGATATTAATAGGGCAGATGGCGTGAGCAAAAATCCTGAAAGAGTAAAGAGATTGTTGAGGTCTTTGGCAAGAAATCAAGGTGCACAAATTGCAAATACAATGTTGAAAAATGATATTGTATCAAATGATACAGAATCATTAAATGAGGATACTATTGCGTCATATTTAAATGCATTGAAAAAGATTTTTGTGATTGAAGATATGCCAGCTTGGAATCCCAATTTAAGATCCAAAACATCCATTCGTTCATCGGATACAAGATATTTTGTGGATCCCTCAATTGCAGTATCTGCGTTGGGGGCTGGACCGCAGGACTTAATAAATGATTTAAATACCATGGGATTGTTATTTGAAACATTGTGTGTTAGGGATCTTCGCGTTTATGCAGAAAAAATAGGTGGCAGTGTCTTGCATTATAGAGACAAATCAGGATTGGAATGTGACACGGTAATTCATCTTAAAAATGGTCGATATGGATTGGCTGAAATAAAATTAGGTGGTCAAAAACTTATTGAGGAGGGAGCAGCTAATTTAAAGGCGTTATCTAACAAAATTGACACTTCCAAAATGCTGGCACCGTCATTTTTAATGATAATTATAGGTGTAGGCGAGTTTGCATACAAAAGAGAAGATGGTATCTTTATAGTACCAATCGGATGTTTAAAGGATTGATGCCTTATGCGAAAGGAGAGGTTATGAATATTACCGTATATCTTGGAGCCAGCAAAGGGAACGATAATACACTTGCTAATGCAGTGAGAGAACTTGGTACATGGATTGGAGAAAGTGGAAATTCGCTTGTTTACGGAGGCTCTAAATCCGGGCTGATGGGTGAGATTGCAGAAAGTGTGCTGCGTGCAGGGGGAAAGGTTACCGGTGTGGAACCACAGTTTTTTATTGATGCAGGTTTTTTGTACGAAGATGTTACAAATCTAATTGTGACAAATGACATGTCGGAACGAAAAGCGAAGATGATTGAACTGGGGGATGCTTTTATCGCATTTCCTGGTGGTACCGGTACATTGGAAGAAATCGCGGAAATTATGTCGAAAGTGTCGTTAGGACATTTGGATGCTCCGTGTATTCTTTATAATCTTAACGGTTATTATGACAGTTTAAGGGATTTACTTCGGCATATGATTGAGAAAGATTTATCAACCGAGGAGAGGCAGCAGGGAATTTATTTTGCTGAAAATCTTGAGCAGATTAAGGAGATTCTTTTGAAGGAATAATCAGTAAAAAACATTTGACAATTAAAAAAATTACAAATATAATACTTTATTGAACGAGTAGCAAAATTGCGTAAATCCAGTTTTGCTGCTCTATTTTTTTGCAGAAAAAAGGAGGATTGACATGACTGAAAATAACAAAATGAGGGAAATGCCGGTTTATAAACTTATGATTCAAATGGGGATTCCAATGATTTTATCGATGGCATTGCAGGCGGTTTATAATATCGTGGACAGTGCTTTTGTTGGCAATATGAAGGAGGGGAGCGAGGCTGCGCTGAATGCGCTTACACTTGTGTTTCCGGTGCAGATGCTTATGGTTGCAATTGCAATTGGAACCGGAGTGGGAACGAATGCGCTTCTTGCAAGAACGCTTGGACAGGGAGATTCTAAAAAGGCGGCAATGGTTGCAGGAAACAGTTTGTTTCTGGGTGTGATTATTTATGTGATTTGTTTTTTGTTTGGAATTGTTGGGGTGAATGCATATATTTCATCACAGACAGCGAATCCGGAAGTGCTTTCTATGGGAACCAGTTACCTTAAAATCTGCTGCGTGCTTTCTTTTGGAATTGTTTTCTTTTCCTTGTTTGAAAAATTACTGCAGGCGACGGGGCGCTCACTGTATTCTACGATTGGTCAGGTGGCAGGTGCGGTAATCAATATCATTCTTGACCCGATTATGATTTATGGTATTGGACCAGTTCCGAAAATGGGTGTGGAGGGAGCCGCTTATGCAACGGTAATTGGACAGATTGCTTCGGCTGTACTGCTGTTTGTTTTTCATATCAAATTAAATAAAGAATTTGAACATGGATTCAAGTATATGAAGCCGGATGGTAAAATTATAAAAGAAATTTATGCAATCGGTCTTCCGGCGATTATTGCACAGGCACTTATGTCCATTATGGTATATGTGATGAATCTGATATTGAAATTTGATGCTTCTGCACAGACTGCATATGGGCTTTTCTATAAAGTGCAGCAATTTGTTTTGTTCCTTGCTTTTGGCTTGAGGGATGCGATTACGCCGATTCTTGCATTTGCTTATGGAATGCGAAGTAAAAAAAGAATTCAGGACGGAATGAAATATGGTATTATTTTTACGATTGGCTTGATGATTTTAGGGATTTTTATTACAGAAGTTTTTTCGGGACAATTTGCTGCCTTGTTTAACGCCGGTTCATCCAGAGAGTATTTTGTCGGAGCCATGAGAATTATTTCCATCAGTTTTCTTTTTGCGGGAATTAATGTTGCATATCAGGGAATTTATCAGGCGTTAGATGGGGGAATGGAATCGCTTGTTATTTCACTTCTCAGGCAGATGATTATTATTTTACCATTAGCAGAAATTTTTTCTATTTTAGTAAAAAATGGGCAGGCTGGGGTGTCACTTATTTGGTGGGCATTTCCGATTACAGAATTTGCAGCATGTTTGTTAGGTTGCGTATTTTTAAGGAGAATCCGAAAAAACAAAGTGGAATCTTTGCAGTGAGGTTAGCGTAAAAAAACTTTCGGAAAAATAAATATTGAAAAAGGCAGCTCCTTTGTATAAAGTTTTAAGTGCCGAAACAAAAAACGCAAAATAGCACGTGCGATTGAACGCTTGACGATGGATGTGCAGTCGGAAGACGATGACTACCTTGATTATTTGATTACCGTTGATATTTTTTCGGAAGGAACCGATATTGTTGAAGTAAATCAAGTAATTATGCTTCGCCCAACCCAATCGCCGATCGTATTTATTCAGCAGTTGGGGCGTGGCCTCCGAAAAGCAGAGGGGAAGGAATGTGTTGTAATTCTCGATTTTATTGGAAATTATAAAAATAATTTCATGATTCCAATTGCACTATTCGGAGACAGAAGTTACAATAAAGATAATATCCGAAGATATTTGAGGGAAGGCAGCCGCGTTATTCCCGGTGCAAGTACGATTCATTTTGATTCAATACGCAGGAAATTATTATCATTTTTTGAAAATGATTGATAAGGAGTATAGCGGAGAAATGACGGACAGGGAAGAAGCCTGTCTGGAATTTGTATCCCAGAATCTGGCAAATGAAAGATATAGTAGAACTTGGAATTCGAAGATATAGTGAAGTATCACAAAAAAGAGGATATTGCAAAGAGTACAATGTATGATGACAAAGGAAGATTTCTTCCCATTATGAATTTTCAACTTCAAATGAGTCATCCGGTGAGAGAAGATATTTATCAGTATTTTGTGAATGAATAGAGGTACGAAATGAAGACGATACATGTAGTGGCGGTGGTTATAGAAGCTGTCGATGAACAAGGAAAAGAAATACTTTTTGCTACCCAAAGAGGGTACGGAGATATGAAAGGCAGCTGGGAATTCCCCGGTGGAAAAATTGAGCCGGGAGAAACGCCGCAAGAGGCACTCAAACGAGAAATACAGGAAGAACTTGATACCAAAATCAAGGTGGGAAGTCTTATTGATACATTGAAGCAAAGTAAACTTATAACCCCAGAAAAGGAAGTGTGATATGAGAAAAAAATTAAGTGTATTATTATTGATTTTAGCGTTAATTATGAACCAAGCTGCTCCAATGGGCATTAAGGCGGCGGATGCAGCAGATGAAGTTAAGGTTTATGTGGAAAATGGAGAAGGCAGTCTTACGGAAGGTGACGGAACCGCCCAAAGACCGTATCAAAATATACGTACGGCCTTGAAGCAGATTCAGACGGGACAGACACTTGTACTTGTGGGTGAAGTCTCCTACACCAAATACGAGACGTGCGAAGACGGATCTCCGAAACCATTATTTGTTGATAAAGATATCACGATTGTTGGTTCAGATACGTCAGCAGGTTTGAAAATACGCAGTATGATTCAGCTGGGAGCGGATGTTACGTTTCGTGATATGTGGCTGCAAATGGTGCCGCAGGCAGGGAATGCACGTGGGACAACAATTTATGTGGCGGGACATACGCTGGTGTTGGATGCGGTAGATACGAGAGTAGGAACCAGTACATTGCAGGACGATGTGAGGCCATTGATCAGCGGTGGCGCGTACCAGGGAGAGGAAGGAAAGATGGGAAGCCACACAACGATTAAAGTGGTCAATCCCATATCCCAGACTAAGATAGCTGCAATTTATGCAGGAGATTATTATCGCGATTCCGAACAAGACAAAGTGGATATAGAACTGGATTCCAAATTGGTAGACACGGAGATTCATGCAGCGGGTGCCGATGGTCATACATTGACAGGAAATGTAAATGTTACACTGGGAAAAGATAGTAATGTAACGGATTTTGACAAGACGGATCTGATAGGTGAGTTGAATGTCAATGTGAAAGCGGGGGCTCATATTGATACCTTGTCATTTTCCGGTATCAATAATCTCACGATGGCAGAAAAGTCGCGGATCACGCTTCCTAAGGAGGCGGATTTTAACGTAAATAACGTCTTTTGCGAGAAAAATGTGGTGCTTGATCTCAGACAAATGTCAACGAATCCGAGTGTTGCAAACAATTTTACCGGTGTAACGGTATCCGGCGAGGATCAAACATGTGGCTCCGTTTTGGTTGGAAATGATACTACACTTGAGATAAAAGGAGAAGTCTATGGTCTAACAAAATTAAACGTAAATGGCTCAGAATATATGGCGAGATTTGTGGAGAATCATTGTTACATACAGGCAAAGGCCTCTTCGAGTGGGAATTTTACAATTGAGGGCACGCAGTATACAAATTTTCAATTAAATAAAAAGAAAACCGAAGAAATATATTCCTGGATTATTGGAAAACTGGAAAATGAGGACGCAGATGACTTTTATTGGATTGGAGATGCAGATAAAAAATCTGTGATCAGTCAGCAGGGAAAAGAATATTATTATCCGGTTGAATTTAAAAAGGCAGATGGTACGGTTTATAAGCCAACGTTTGAGAAACTTTTTTATGATTACGATTTGGCATTGACGAAGGAAAACGGGGAAGCGGTTGATTTAGAGGAAGCGGCTTTCTGCAGTTGGGATGAGGAGTGTATTAACGAGGGGCAAAGCCAATATAATCAGGTGATTGTATGTATATACGACTGGGAGAACTGTAAGGGTGAACTGACATTGACGCTGACCCATTCGAAAACCGGCAAGAGTATATCGCGAGTGCTTTTGGTGGGCGCGCAACAGCCGATTCCGACAGTAACGCCAACCGTAGCGCCGACAACAACACCAACGCAGGTGCCGACGCCAACGCCAACCGTAGCGCCGACAACAACACCAACGCAGGTGCCGACCCCAACGCCGACGGTTCCAACTCCGGCTGCGACAGAAGTACCAAGCTCAACACCCGATGCCACACCTGTAATACTTCCAACGCTACCAACGGTAACACCATTGCCGCCAACTAGTGAACCGCGGGCATTTACATTGAACAAGACATCTGTCACATTGTATACAAAAGGGAAAAAAATCATACAGCTTAGTGCTGATACAGAAAGTGTAGTGAAATATACATCTGACAATGAAAAAGTGGCAGCTGTAGATGAAAATGGCCGGGTAACAGCAAAAAAAGCAGGAACTGCTTTGATTACTGCGAGTGCAGATGGTTATCAGAGCACGTGCAGGATTGTTGTAAAGAAACCAACATTTAAAGTGGCGAAAAAGATGATAAAGGTCAAAAAAGGGAAAAAGGCTCGTATTATTGTTAAAGTCCGTCCAACAACGAAAGTTGTATTTGCTTCCGCGAATAAAAAGATTGCAGCAGTTACCAAAAAGGGAATGCTAAAAGGCATGAAGAAGGGGCGGACAAAAATAAAAGTAAAGTGTTATGGAATAACGAAGACAGTTATTGTTATCGTGAAATAATCCGATATAGGAGGTAGGTATGAACATCCAAATCTTTGGCAGTAAAAAAGACAATGACACAAAAAAGCACAGCGTTTTTTCAAGGAACGGGGAATCCGGTTTCAATACATTGATCTGCGGGAAAAGACACTAAGCAAAGGCGAATTCCGATCGGTGGCAGCCGTCAATGGCGGACTGGAAGGCATGATTAACAAAGAATGTAAGGACCGGGATGCTCTTGCATTGGTGACGTATATTGCGGAAGAGGATAAATTGGATAAGATACTTGAAAATCCGCAGATTTTAAAAATTCCGATCGTTCGCAATGGCAGACAGGCGACACTGGGATATCAGCCGGATGTGTGGAAGACGTGGGAATAAAGGAGCTGCCTATGAATCAAGATACTTTATGTATCTCAAGAAAAAGAATATTGGGAAGAATGCTTTTCGTGGAATTCCGAGAAAAGCATCGGTTTATGTGTCGCCCGGAAAAATGAAAAGCTATCGAAAATGGCTGAAAAAAGCAGGATTGAAATGCCAAGGAGGAAAAAAATGGAAAAGATAAGATGGGGAGTTTTAGGAACAGCAGGAATTGCCAGAGATTGCAGCATACCGGGAATGCAGAAGGCAGAAAATTGTGAACGGTATGGAATTGCAGGGCGCAGCTTGAAAAAAGCAGAAGATTATAAAGATATGTTTGGGTTTGAAAAAGCATACGAAGGGTATGAAGCACTTTTGTCAGACCCCAAAGTGCAGGCAGTTTATATTCCGCTTCCAAATAATCTTCATTATGAATGGGTAAAAAAGGCTATTGCAGCAGGAAAGCATGTGCTGTGCGAAAAACCATTGGCGCCGACACCCAAACAAACAGTAGAACTTTTTGAGGCAGCAAAAGAGAAGGGGGTATTTTTAATGGAAGCATATGCCTACCTTCACAGTCCTTTTGTTACAGCACTTAAAAAAGAAATTGAAGAAGGAACAATTGGAGAAATCCGTTATATTGAATCTCAGTTTTTGACTTCATATTATGATAAGAGCAACATTCGTCTGCACAAAGAAAATTATGGGGGTGCAGTTTATGATCTTGGCTGTTATAATACAAGTATGCTGTTAAAACTTTTGGAAGATATGCCATCCCGGGTAAAAGCAATGGCACAGTATGATGAAAATGGCGTTGATATATATACAGCTGCATTGTTAAATTATGAAAATGATGTACGTGCATCGATAACATGCGGGATGATTTTTGAAAAAGATAAGCCGCATCGTTATGATAGATTGTATATTCACGGAACAAAAGGCGACATCAAATCCGATACGAAATTTAACCAAGAGGGAAATGCTTCCTATACGTTGATTATTGAAGGAAAAGAGCAGATTCGAAATGTATACTGCCCACATAATTATCAATTAGAAATAGAGCAGCTGGGAAGATGCATAATCGAAGGCGAGACCCCTGTTGTGACAGCTGATTTTTCGATTAAAAATGCAAAAATACTAGATGCTATATTGCAAGAGATCGGTTACTTTGAAAGTAATGTAATGTGAGCACAACGAAATTTCGGCATTTATAAGAGGACACAAAAAAAACACAAAAAAATTAGCACTCATCTATTGACAGTGCTAACAATTAGCGGTATAACATAGTTAACGATAAGGAAAGGGGTTACGAAAAGGAACCCGGATCCGAATCGAAATTTAACAATCGACACTTCAGATTTCTCTGATGGTGCTAATAATACAAAAGTCTAAGTGCCTATGGTGTTTTGCAGGAACCCATATTTCCGACACTTGTTACAAGAAGGAAAGGAGAAATGACTTATGTTAAGACCTAGTATTTTTGGAGAGAGTTTGTTTGATGATTGGATGGATGATTTTCCATTTGGTAAGGAATTTGAGAAGGCTATGTTTCCGGCGAAAGATCCTCTTTATGGAAAACATGCAAAGAACATGATGAAGACAGATGTCCGCGAGACAGATGATGCGTATGAGGTTGACATTGATCTGCCTGGCTTCAAGAAAGATGAAGTAACCGCTGAACTGAATGATGGTTATATTACCATTTCGGCAGCAAAAGGTTTGGACAAAGATGAAAAAGATAAAAAGACCGGTAAGTACATTCGTAAAGAACGTTATGCCGGCAGCATGAGCCGAAGTTTTTACATCGGTGAGGGAATTACCCAGGATGAGATTTCGGCGAAGTATGAAAATGGTATCTTGCAATTGAAGATTCCGAAAAAGACAGACAAAGCAGTTGCTGGTAAAAATTATATCGCAATTGAAGGATAATCATTCAACAAGTCCCCTTCAGAGATTGAGCCCTCTGAAGGGGACTTGTTTTTTAGCAAAAACCATTGTAAGATTTGAAACGTACTTTATATTCTTTCATTTGCTGCCCTTCACGGCTTTCTATTTTCGTTGAATTTCCCGTAGGAATCTCATAGTATACTTAAATAAAATTACAATAATTTACTGGAAATAAATAGATGCCGCAGTGAGAAAAAACTGGTTTGAAAGGATATCCTATGTTACAATGTGGATATAAAAAATGGAGGTTAGCAGGAATGAATATTAGAAGGGCAAAAGAAAAAGATATCGAACGAGTGATGGAATTATTAGGACAGGTACTTCAAATCCATGCGGACATACGCCCTGATATTTTTATTCCGGGGACAACAAAATATACAAAAGATGAGCTGGCAGAAATGATAAAGGACGATACAAAGCCAATTTATGTGGCGGTGGATGAAAAGGATGATTGCCTTGGCTATGCATTTTGTCAATTGAGGAAACAGCCGTTTTCAGAGAATATGATACCGTTTACGGCGCTTTTTATTGATGATTTGTGCGTGGATGCGAAAACCAGAGGCTAGCATATCGGAGAGCTTTTATTTGAATATGTGAAAGAGGAGGCAAAGCGCCTTGGCTGTTATGAGGTAACGCTCAATGTGTGGGCCGGAAATACATCGGCAGAAAAATTTTATGAGAAAATGGGACTGAAAACAAAAGAGAGACAAATGGAATATATTTTGTAAGAAGATGGGTACATGGAAATTGATCTTTGTTTTCCGTTGAAGTGACGAAGAACACCATTTTAAGAGAGAGGAGACATCATGGCATTAGAGGAGACGGTTTTGGATGGGGAAGAATGTGACTGGTGTAATTTGACAGAAAAGAAAAAGGAGTATTTACTGTTTACCACTGATTTTTGGTCTGCTTATTTAGCAGATGAACAAGATTATGTTGGGCGATGCGTTTTGGTTTTAAAAAGACATTGTGGTTCTCTATCAGAGCTTACGGATAAGGAATGGCTTGATTTGAGATGTGTTGTAAAGTGCATGGAAAGTTGTTTTAAATCAGTTCTTGGCGCAACGATGTGCAATTGGAGTTGTTTGATGAACAGTTTTTACAAAGAATCTCCAGCAAACCCTCATTTGCATTTACATGTCAGACCAAGATTTAAAAATCCAATTGTAATTAATGGTAATCAATATGTGGATGAGGAATTTGGACATCATTATGACAGAAACAAAAACTCAAAAATAACACTTAAAGACAGGCAGACAATATATGAGTGGATGAAAAATAATTTGAAGGGATACGGCTGAGTATTTATTAGAGGATGGAGTTACATGGAAGAAAAATATTTTAATCGTTACCGTTCATTTTGCAGAAGTCTAAGAAATTTAGAGAAGAGTAAGTTTGCAGACCCGACAGCGGAGTTTGTTTTAGAGGGGACTATTCGGAATTATATACTGACATTTGACTTGGCTTGGAAAGTTATGAAGGATATTTTGGTTAAACAGCTGGAAATAACAGATTTTGCTATTGGTTCTCCAAGAGAAGTTTTGCAATCAGCATTTACAAATGGATTAATTAGTGATGATATATGGCTAAAAATGCTAAAAACAAGAAATTTATTAGCACATGATTATGATGGTATTATAGCAAAGAAAAACTTTCGGGCAATTATTTCAAATTATTATGATGCTTTTGATGGGCTTAAGGATGCAATTACTAAGTTTTATGATGGAAGTTTGCTATCAATTGATGGTTTTGACTAGTAGTTGAATTCATATAATATTTTCTAGTTTTTATTTACATTATATTTTGGATATGATATGTTGGAAACATAAAAATAATACAAATGATGGAGGAACTCCCAAATGAGAAATTTACAAAAACCTACGATGATTTTACTTATGATATGCCTTGTGATGACAATGCTTATCAGTCCGGCAAGTAACGTACAGGCGGCAAAAAAGAAGATAAAAATTAGCAAAAAGTCAGTAACGTTAGTAGTTGGAAAAAAAGTAACCATAAAAGTAAAGAATGCGCCAAAAGGTAAAAAAGTCACATGGAGCAGTAACAAGAAAAAAGTTGCAACAGTCAATAAAAAGGGAGTTGTAACTGCGAAAAAAGCAGGAAAAGCAAATATCACAGCGAAAGTAGCAGGTAAGAAATATATCTGCAAAATTACGGTAAAGAAAAAATCAGCAAAAAATTCTACCGCGACACCGAAGACAACTGTTTTGAAGGCAACATCAAAACCAGCAACATCAAAGCCGGCAACACCAACAAATGACACAAAGGCTCCAACACCAACGCCGACGATAAAGGTGGAAAAGAATGCGGATGATGTAACAGCCTTGAAAAAGATAATTAATGAACAAAAGGAAAGTGGCGCAAAAGTTTCAACCAATTTGGATGACAGTTCCTACGGATGGGATGAAAAAGGCAGATTGAGCCGTATTAATTGGTGGTATTGCGATTTGTCAGGCGTGCTTCATTTTGAGGAATTACCGGCATTGACTTCTTTGACCTGTGGAGGAAGTGAACTGGATAGAATTGATGTGAGTGGGAATGATGCCTTGACAGAGTTAGATTGCCAGGGGTGTAAATTAACGTACCTGGATATCAGCAATAATGCGGAACTACAGGTGCTCAAATGCAATAACAATCAATTAAGCAGTTTAAATGTCAGCCATAATCCAATGTTGGATACGTTGTATTGTTACGATAACAAATTAAGTGATTTAAATGTAACAAACAATAGAAATCTAACGACTTTAGACTGTCAAAATAATAAGCTGAACAGTTTAGATGTAAGCAAAAATACGAAGTTGTTGAATTTATTCTGCGATAGAAATGAAATAGAAAGTTTGGATGTGAGTAGTAATACCGGGTTAATAACCTTAAGTTGTATTTTTAATAAAATTAGCGAATTGGATGCCAGCAAAAATGCGGACTTGGAATCATTGGCGTGTTCATCAAATAATATGAACACCTTAGTTATGGGCGTAAATCCCAAATTGACAGTTTTGCAATGTGACAAAAACAAGTTATCAAGTTTGGATATTGCTGGCGATACAGGTTTGCAACGCTTGAAGTGCGATGGCAATAACCTAAGTACACTGGATGTAAGCAAAAATACTGCATTGACGTATTTGGAGTGTTATGATAATAGCATTAGCAGTTTGGATTTAAGTAACAATAAGATGCTTGAATATTTGGACTGTGATTATAGTGTTAAGGTGACAGGGTACACACGAAGGTAAGAAGTGAGAGGGGGATGATATGAACTATACATTTAAAGAAAATCAACTTGATTATGAAACATATTACATATTAAGAAAGTCAGTTAAGTGGAATAATTGGAGCAAGGAACAGGCTGAAATTGCTTTGAAAAATTCATATTATACAGTTACCGTTTTTGATAACACAGTTGCCATTGGAATGGGGAGAGTTGTCGGTGATGGTATTTATTTTATGATTATGGATATTGTTGTTAAGCCTGAATATCAAAGAATGGGAATTGGAAGTACAATTATACATATGCTTTTGGAACATATTGAGAAAAATATGTGTGTTGGAAGTCGTGTTAGTGTACAACTTATATCTGAGCCAGACAAAGAACAGTTTTATATAAAACAAGGATTTAAGCTTATTCTACATGAGTATTGCGGACCGGCGTTGCGGAAGGTTATTTATAAAAAAGGATAGGTTTATGCGAATAGGAAAGCAAGAAAAGTCATTGACATATATATTTGCACTCAATAAAATATAAACAAATAATACCAGACAAGAGAGGACAAAAAGGTGCAGGAAACCAGATATAAAATCATTCGTATTGACGAAGAAGATTATGGATGTGAGGAACGACCGGATGACTATGTTCCTATGGTAAGTGTTTTGGTAAAAGCAATCGAGCCGGATGACTTTGGCGATTTTCCGGAAAGAATTATAATGATGGAAGATGAAATTATGTATCGCAGAAACCTTGATGAGGGGGACGAAGCGGTAATTGGGCTCGATGGAGGATTGTTTCCGCCGGGGATGTTTTGCAATGAAGTCGATGACGGTGAAAACGATACCAAGGCCGATTTGCAGGGAGAATGGTTAGAAGATTACTTAGACGCTTTGGAGGAAATGGAAGAGTAAGATGAAAATATATCAGCCGGATTATTATGACAAATTTCAGTGTACGGCATCCAAATGTCCAATGACGTGCTGTATGCAGTGGCGTATTGCGGTGGATGACGAAACATTCCATAAGTGGGATGACGAATGGAAAGAGAAAGTAAAGGAAGTTGAAGAAGGGCGCATAATCGAATTGAAAAATGATGGTATGTGTCCATTTCTGAATGAGAAGAAATTGTGCAAAATTGTATTGCGGGATGGTGAGGGGGCAATTTCTGAAACATGCCATACTTTTCCGCGGGAAGAACATGAGTATATTGGGAGAGTTGAGCGTGCATTGACGCCCGGATGCCCGGCTGTGCTGGATTTGTTATGGAAGCAGGAGTGTTTTCAGATTCAGAAAAAAGAGGAACAAATGGAAGGAATAGCAGAAGAAATTTATGAGATAAATCCGGTGTTGTTTGAAATCCGGGATTGGTTTCTGGATATTGTAAATACGCGGGAAATTAAATTAAATACCACGTTGGAAATCTGTTTTTTAATTGCACTGGATTTATATGAATTGGAACAAAAGGGCGTTCTTGAGGATGAATTCCAAAGTTACAAAAACACCACAGATATTTGGAAAATTCAAGATGCAATTGGAGAAAATGGAACAATAACAGAAGAACGTCTGGAAGAATATAATTTGCTGTTTTTGGATGTTTCACAGATTTATCGGGAACAAAATATTTATGGAGATTTTCTGGTGCCGCTGGCAGAGGAGGCAGAGAAGATTAACGGTAAAGAAACCGAGTGTTTTAAGACATATCAGCACAAGATAAAGAAATGGGAAAAAGAACTTCGGAATCTTTTTGCGGAAGAAATTTCATCAGCCATTATTACGCCGGGAACCGGTCAGGTTTTGGATATTCTTGTGAAATTGGAATGGATGGCAATGGAATATGCTGTGTTGTCACAGGCATTATTTTTGCAGCAGCGAAAAGGAGAATTAACGGATAAAAAAATACAGAAAAGCGTATGTGTTGTATTTCGTATGATGGGTTATGCAGATGACGATATTTGGGAATATATGGATAATTGTTTCGACAGTGTGATTTGGCCATGGGAGTATTATTCTTTGTTGGTATGATGTTGTATGGATTCACGATTTTGAATTGCATTTATTATTTATCGTGGTAAAATAGAAACAGGTTCCTTGTTCGAGGAGGGACTAATTTTATATGGATTGGAGAAAAAAGTATGAAAAGATTATTAGTAGCCCTGATTATGTTGGCTGCATTTTTCTGCTTGCCGGTTAAAGCGGAAGCTGCTGGGAAAGCGCTCCGTATTCCGGGACCGGCGTGCCAAAAAGGAAATGATATTTATTATTGTTATACCATGGGCGGTCTGCGCATGAATTTGATGAAGATAAATAAGAAAACAAATAAGGTTACAAAAATTGTTTCCTACAAAAACAAAGGGAAAGATACGAATGCTTTTGAAAATTTGAATGTGAAGGGCAATGCCATTTATGCAGCATATGATTTAGTATGTGGAACAGGAGCATCCGATAGTTATATATGCCGGATTGACAGCAAGAAAAAAACGAAAAAATTACTTACCAAGGGAAGAAATCCGGTTGTGATTGGTAAAAAAATATATTTTATCAAGACTGCTTATAATAAAGAATATGACAGCGATAAAGATATGGGTATTTATGTTATGAACCTTTCCGGTAAAAAAATAAAGAAGGTCTGTAAAATGCCGGTTTCCGGGCTTTATGAGCTGGGAACCGATGGCAAAAATTTTGTCTATAGTTATTATAACAAAAAAGGAAAATTATCGCTTCGCTATATGACGAAAAAGGGCAAAAAACTGGGTGCTTATAAAAAAACGGAGTCATCTTTTTGCAGTCCGTCTTACAACTTAAGAAGTACAGTAGGAAACAAGCAATATTATATTGCAGGAAATCGCGTAGTGTGTGTGGACAAAACGACAAACGAGACAACGGTTTTGGCTGATTTTGGGGCGGGCATTAGTTCCTATGTGGACAATTTTCAGGTGTTTCATGATGTGATTTTGGTTCGCGGAGTTAAGGAAGAATATATTCCTGCGTACAAAGAAATGGCAGGAAAAGGATATATCTATATGATTCATTTAAATGATTTGTCCAAGGTCTTGCTGAAAAAATACAATAGTGGCGAATAAAGGAGAAATGATATGATTTTTAGAGGTCGCTTATTTAAGGAGGCAAAGTCATTTTATGTATTATAATAACGTACTTGATTTAATTGGAAACACACCGCTTATGTGCCTGCAGGAGAGCACAGGTTACAATATATTTGCAAAGGCAGAGTTTTTGAATCCCGGCGGAAGTATTAAAGACCGCATCGCAAAAAATATGATTGAGACGGCAGAGGCGGAAGGAAAATTAAAACCGGGGATGACAATTATTGAACCTACGAGTGGAAACACAGGAATTGGTCTGGCTCTTGTTGGAGTGAGAAAAGGGTACGAGGTTATTATTGTGATGCCGGAAAATATGAGTGAGGAGCGAAAAAAGGTAATTCAGGCATTTGGTGCCAAGCTTGTCCTCACAGAGCCGAAACTTAGTATTGGCGGTGCAGTGGATAAGGCAAATGAGATAGCAAGTACAAATCCTGAGAAATATTATATGCCACAGCAGTTTGTGAATCCGGCAAATCCGGAAGCACATTATCGGAAAACGGCAGTCGAACTTAGTGAGCAGCTGGGAAAGAAAATTGATATTTATGTTTCCGGTGTGGGAAGCGGAGGTACCTTACAGGGGATTGCCAAGTATTTGCTTGAGCAAAATCCAGATACGAAAATTGTGGCGGTAGAGCCAAAAGGAGTTTCGGCACTTCACGGAGATGGACCGGGAATCCACCAGATACAAGGAATTGGAGATGGATTTATTCCGGATGTATTAGACACTGGTTTGATTACCGATGTTGTTGAGGTATCGGACGAGGATGCGATAAATACAGCGAGAAGACTTGCAAAAGAGCAGGGGCTTTTGGTAGGAACTTCATCCGGGGCAAATGTGTTTGCGGCAATGCAGATGGCAGAAAAATACGGAAAAGATAAAGTGATTGCAACGGTTCTTGCAGACCGTGCGGAGAGATATTTTAGCACGGGATTAATCTAACGTGGAGAGATGAGCAAATAAAAAACTGAGGATTTTTATAGGATGAAAGTACAGGTGATTCGTTCCAATCGAAAAACAATCGGACTTGAGGTGCGCGCGGATGAAAGTGTGATTCTGCGGGCGCCTCAGTGGCTTTCCAAAAAAGAATTGGATGAATGGATTGGGGAGCATGCCTATTGGATTGAAGAAAAAGTAAAACAGATGCGGCAGAGAAATTTGAATAAAAAGCTGACGGGAGCACCTGCCGTTGACGAAATTTCAGATGTAGAGTGGAAAAATATTCTGGGAGAATTTACAGAGAGGGTAAACCATTTTTGTAAAGTTATGGATGTCACCGTTGGCAGAATCACTATCCGCAATCAGAAGACAAGGTGGGGGAGCTGCAGCTCAAAAGGCAATGTGAATTTTAATTATCAGTTGTATTATATGCCACGAGAACTTATGGATTATGTAATTATTCATGAACTTTCGCACAGACGTCATATGAACCATTCGGCAGAATTTTGGCAGGAAGTAGAGAAATATTGCAAGACATATCGGGAATGTAGGAAAAAGTTGAGGGATTATGAAATAGCCCCTTGAATTTTCTGGAAAACTTAGTATAATATACACTATAAAACGAATTGAATTTGTTTATTTTTTGTTCAAATTCAACAAAAAAACAAAGGGGGACTTAATCTATGGCAAACAGATTTGTATTGAATGAGACATCATATCATGGTGCAGGAGCAATTGCGGAAATTGCGACGGAGACGAGAAGCCGCGGCTTCAAGAAAGCGTTTGTATGTTCAGATCCGGATTTGGTAAAATTCGGTGTAACACAGAAGGTGCTTGATGTGCTGGATAAAAATGGTATGGCGTATGAGTTATATTCAAATATTAAACCAAATCCAACCATTGAGAATGTACAGACTGGTGTGCAGGCATTTAAGGATGCAAAAACGGATTATTTGATTGCGATAGGCGGTGGTTCTTCGATGGATACAGCAAAAGCAATTGGTATAATTATTAATAATCCGGAGCATGAAGATGTGATAAGTCTTGAAGGTGCGGTAGATACAAAGAATAAGAGTGTACCGATTTTCGCAGTACCTACGACAGCGGGAACGGCTGCCGAGGTTACGATTAACTATGTAATTACCGATGCGGCGAAAAATCGTAAAATGGTTTGTGTAGACCCGCATGATATTCCGGTTGTTGCATTTATTGATCCGGATATGATGTCGTCTATGCCAAAGGGCTTGACAGCTGCAACAGGAATGGATGCATTGACACATGCGATTGAAGGATATATTACAGCAGGAGCATGGGAATTGTCCGATATGTTCCATTTGAAAGCAATCGAAATTATTTCACGTTCTCTGCGTGGCGCAGTGGAAAATACACCGGAGGGCAGAGAAGGTATGGCACTTGGACAGTATGTTGCCGGCATGGGCTTTTCTAATGTTGGACTTGGTATTGTTCACTCAATGGCACATCCTCTTGGTGCTTTATATGATACACCACACGGAATTGCAAATGCAATTATTCTGCCTACTGTTATGGAATACAATGCAGAAGCAACCGGTGAAAAATATCGTGATATTGCAAAAGCAATGGGCGTTGAGGGCACGGAAAATATGTCACAGGAAGAATATCGCAAAGCGGCTGTTGATGCCGTAAGAAAACTTTCACAGGATGTTGGAATTCCGGCAGATTTGAAAGAAATTGTAAAGAAAGAGGACATTCCGTTCCTCGCACAATCGGCTTATGATGATGCGTGCCGTCCGGGAAATCCGAAAGAAACAAGTGTAGAAGATATTACAAAATTATATGAAAGTCTTCTGTAAAATGGAGTAATAAAAAACTGTCGTCCATATGGATGGCAGTTTTTTGTTTTCGTTATTTAATTTTTCCTTCTTTATGACGTTTGAAGAAATCCCTTGTTTCTTTTGCCACGACACCACTTAGGGCAAAAATAGCAATCATATTTGGAATTGCCATCAAACCGTTAAAGATATCGGCAATTGTCCACACGGCACTGACGGTCATATATGGACCGATAAATACGGCAAGAATGTAAATCCAGCGGAATATTTTTACATGTTTCATATTGCCGCCACTCAAATATTCCAAACAGCGCTCGCTGTAATAATCCCAGCCAAGAATTGTTGTAAAGGCAAAGAATACAAGGCAGAGCATTAAGACAAATGCGGAAACTTCAGGAGGGAAAGGAAGTCCTTTCTGAAAAGCATAGGTCGTAACGCCGACACCCTCAAGGCCTTTTACCTGCCATGCACCGGTTAATACAATGGATAAGCCGGTAAGTGTACAAATAACAATGGTATCAATAAAGGTTCCTGTCATGCTTACAAGCCCCTGACGGACAGGTTCTTTTGTCTGTGCGGCAGCTGCGGCAATTGGTGCACTACCAAGACCGGCTTCATTTGAGAAGATACCACGTGCAACACCTTTTTGCATAGCAACAAACATACTTCCAACGGCACCACCGGTAATTGCTCTTGGTGAGAAAGCCGCTTCTACAATTACAGCAATGGCACTTGGCACAGCAGTGATATTGGTAACAATTAAAATGCCTGCAAACAGGAAATAAATAATTGCCATAAATGGTACGATAACCTGGCTAACACTAGCAATTCGCTTGATTCCACCAATCAAAACGGAAGCAACGCAAAACGCCAAAACCAAGGATGAAATCACAACGGACCATGAATACTCGCCTAAGAATGGCAGATTTACGCAGTGTGCATTGGCTGAATCAAAAAAGCCGTGAACGGCACTGGAAATACCATTAACCTGACTGAAAGTTCCAATTCCGAAAAGTCCCACACATACGCCAAAGAAAGCAAATATTTTGGCAAGCCATTTCCATTTTTTTCCCATACCCTGTTCTATGTAATAAAACGGACCGCCAAGGCTGTGACCGTCTTTTGCGACAACACGGTATTTTACAGCGAGGAGACCTTCGGCAAATTTGGTTGCCATGCCGAAAAAGGCAGCGACAATCATCCAAAAAAGAGCACCCGGGCCACCTGCGCCAACAGCAGTTGCAACACCGACGATATTACCGGTTCCAATCGTCGCGCTTAGAGCCGTACAAAGGGCAGAAAAGCTTGAAATTTCTCCCTCGCCGCCTTCTTCGTTTTTTACCATCCATTTTAGGGCAAGCGGCAGTTTTCGAAACTGCATTACGCCAAGACGCACGGTTAATAAAATACCGCCGGCAAGAATTAGTACCATAAGGGGAATACCCCAGACAAAATTGTCAATATTAACTAGAATATCATTGATTGTTTTCCACATTCGTTTTATCCTTCCTCATTTTGTTAAAATAGCATTACTTTTATACTATATCGTATCTTTTAGGTTCTAGTCAAGCATCATACCGGATTCGTTTTGGTAATTTCGCAAAAGTTATGGTAAAATAAGAGTCAAAGGAGGTGCACACATGACAAACAGTTATCGTTTTTTTCAAAATAAGGAGTGTGAATATTTTCCCTGTCATAAGACGGAAAACGAGGAGGAGTTTAATTGTTTGTTCTGTTATTGCCCGTTGTATCGTGAAAAAAAGTGCATTGGAAATCCGGTTTGGTTTTTGAATGCGAAGGGGCAGAAAATGAAAGACTGCAGTCAGTGTGAGGTGATACATCGTTCGGAAGCTTATGACAAGGTAATGCAGCAATTACAGAGACAGGATGAGATAATTTCTCTGAATATCGGAAACCTTCGGGAAGATATTTGGGAGCGTATGGCACAGATTGCTTCGTGGGAGCAGATGGATAAGAGAACACACAGACAGCATAAAGGGATGGCAGTCAGCAGTATTGGAGAAATTTTGGAAAGAAATAAATATTTGTACCGTGTTTCTATTCTTTTACAGCCGTTTTCCGGGCAATGTGTAGAAGACGGTTATTTTTCTTTTGGAAATGATAAGATGCAGTGCCAGGTGCTGTCACGCATTGACAGGAGACAGGTTGAAACCGGTTATTTGTATGCATTTCATGCACCGGAATATGAAGTAGTGGAAAGTAAGGCACTTTTAACACAGTATTACTGGGAGATTTTTCAAATCGCTTGTTTGGATGTGGTAAGAGAGTGGCTGCGGGAGTATTTGCAGCGGAAGCACAGCGTGTATGAAAAACGGTTTTGCAGCCCTGCTTTTGGCGCAGGTTTTTATGGAATGGAGTTATCTGCATCAGAGAAAATGCTGCAATTAATGGATGCTGAAAAAATTGGAGTTTCATGGGATGGTGGAAAAATGAAACCACAAATGAGTGTGGCAGGTGTGTACCTGATTAGCAGAAAAGATATTTTGTCAGACTGCAGGGATTGTGCAAACTGTATCGGGCAGCAGACAGGCTGTGCATTTTGCTGTAACAATCCGAAAAAATGAGTTGATACATGTGGCGAAAAATGATAAAATAAAAAATAGTTTTTATGTGGTTAAAAAGGGTGGAAAATTGCATAACAGAGAAGAAGGACGATTGATTTGAATATTTTATCACTGGAACATTTGACACATTCATATACGGAAAGAAAACTTTTTGATGATGCCGATTTTTATCTTCATGAAGGGGATAAGGTAGGTGTAATCGGAATCAATGGAACCGGCAAGTCGACTTTGCTAAAAATTATGGCAGGGCTGGAGACTCCGGATGAAGGACAGGTTATACAGGCATCGAATCTGATGATTCATTATCTGCCTCAGAATCCGGAATTTTCGGAGGAGGACACGGTTTTACAGAGTGTTCAGAATATGGTGCATCACCATGCCAATGAAAATGAATTGATAGCGGCTAAGGCAATGCTTACAAGGCTTGGTATTACAGACTTTGAACAGAAGACAAGAGAGCTTTCCGGTGGACAGAGAAAGCGTCTTGCACTTGTTTCCGTGTTGATTACTCCATGTGATGTGCTCATATTGGATGAGCCGACAAACCATTTGGACAGTGAGATGGCGGATTGGCTGGAAAATAAGCTGCAAGCGTTCCGTGGGGCCTTGGTTATGGTGACGCATGACAGGTATTTTCTGGATTCCGTGACAAATAAAATCATAGAGCTTGACAAAGGGAAAATATACAGTTACGACGAAAAATATTCGGGGTTTCTGCAGCGAAAGGCAGAGCGGGAAGAAAGTGTGCGTGCCAGTGAGAGAAAACGTCAGAGTATTTTGCGCAAGGAGATTGAGTGGATTTCGCGTGGTGCCAGAGCTCGTTCGACGAAACAGAAGGCACACATCCAGCGATACGAAGCACTGAAAAATCAAAAGGCACCGGAAGTTGATGAAAAATTCCAGTTAAGCAGTATTTCATCCCGTATGGGAAAAACGACAATCGAAATTGAAAATGTATCAAAAGCTTATGGTGAGAATACATTGATACGTGATTTTTCTTATATATTTCTCAAACATGACCGGATTGGTTTTGTTGGGAAAAACGGCTGCGGCAAGACGACATTAATGAAAATGATTGCCGGCCGGATTGAGCCGGATGCCGGCAGTATTAAAGTTGGACAGACGATTCGGATTGGTTATTATACACAGGAAATCGAAAAGGATGAATCTGCGGGAATTGCTTATATGGATTCGGATGAAAAGGTGATTGATTATATTAAAAACACGGCAGAATTTGTGCGCACCAGTGATGGGCTGGTCTCGGCATCTGCCATGCTGGAGCGCTTTTTGTTTCCGCCTTCGCAACAGTATAGTGCCATTGGTAAATTATCCGGTGGTGAAAAAAGAAGGTTAAATCTTCTCCGCGTGCTGATGGAGGCGCCAAACGTACTTATTCTTGACGAGCCGACAAATGATTTGGATATCGAAACGATGACAATTTTAGAGGATTATTTGGATGACTTTGACGGAATTGTTATCACAGTTTCACATGACCGGTATTTTTTGGACCGTATTGTAACCCGCATTTTTGCTTTTGAAGAGAATGGTGCAATTCGCCAGTACGAAGGCGGTTACACAGATTATGTGAAAAAGCGTCCGGCGAGTACGGAAAATTCTTTTGACGGAAAAACGAAGAGCCATACCGGTAACAAAGAGGCGCGGATGGTGTATAAAAACCGTGAAAAGAAACTTAAATTTTCTTATCAGGAACAGCGAGAATATGAAACAATCGAAGAGGATATTTCTGTGTTGGAGACGACCATTGAAACACTTGATCAAGAAATGGCGGAGAATGGGACAGACTATGTCAAACTTCGTGAGTTATCTGAGAAAAAAGATGAAGCAGAGGAACAGTTGATGGAGAAAATGGAACGCTGGGAGTATTTGGAGGAACTGGCGGAAAAGATAGCAAATCAGTAGAAGGTAACATTAAGGACACTGTGTATTCAAGTTGTGTAACATATTTTCACATGTATTACTTATAAAAAGACATTCTCTATTTTTGTATTTATGATAGCATTATATATAGCATTAATCAAATAAAAAAATGGAGGTATGGTTATGAGGAGACAGATAAAGAGAGTTGTGGCGACATTGCTGACGGCATCGTTGATTGCTCCTATGTGTTATGGAAACAAAGTTTCTAATGCTGAAATGGTGAAAAAGAATGTTACAGCAACTGCAGTTGATGAGGATGGTTCAGATGGGCTGACAGAAATCACAGAATTGCATGCAGCATCGGTAGATAATAAAATAGAAGTTCGCATATGGAAGAATGAGGAGGGAAAAATTTTTTATTCTGCATACCGGAATGGACATGTTACGTTGAAATGCGTACCACTTGGCATTGTGGCGAAAAGTGTTGATTTATCTACTGGTCTGCAGGTGGATGAGGAGTCATATGAACTTAAAAAGGGAAAAGAAGAGTATGATTGGTACCAGGGAAGTAAAAAACATGTAAATAAAGAATATCAGGAAATGTCATTTGTGGTAACAAAAGAAAATGCAAAAATGCAGGTGATTTTCCGTATTTTTGAAGATGGTATTGGATTCCGTTATGTTGTGGATGGAGACACGACAACACAAAATGAGAAAACAGTGATTACCAGTGAAGTAAGTTCCTTTGAATTTCCTATGGATGGAAGAGTATGGAATGCCGACTGGTACAGTTCAACTTACGAGCCGGGCTCTTATTCGACAAGGACAATGACCCAGGTAAAGAATGCAAATGGAGATGTTCCACCTGCAATTCTCTCTCAAGTGGCGAATGGGAATGGTTCCTGCTATATGCTTTTAACTGAGGCAAATGTGTATAACGAGGAAAAACCTTATTGTGCAACTATTTTTCATACAAATCAAGGAAGTGCTGCCTATAAAGTTCAGTTTAGTAAATATTTAAAGCAGGAGCAGGACCCAGAGTATGTTGGTAAGACTTTTAAGGCGGAATACCTGCCAATTGAGAGTGTTACAATGGAGAATGAATTTCATACACCATGGCGTGTATGCATTATGACGGATACATTAAATGATTTGACGAACAGTTCGTTGGTTTCTGACCTCAATCCGGCAGCAGAGGGAGACTTTAGCTGGGTAGAACCAGGTACAGCATCTTGGTCATGGTGGTCAACAGGAGATCCGATTGAATATCAGTCTTTGTATGATTATATTGACTATGCGGAAGAAACAGGACAGAAGTATTGTCTTGTTGATTTTGGGTGGGAAAACTGGAAGGACAGTTCCGGAAAATTGGATTATGAAGAAAAGTTAAAGAAATTATGTAAGTATGCCAATGAAAGAAACGTAGGAATACTTGTCTGGTATGGAGTAAAGAAACGAGACGGTGCACATCGGGTAGACCTTGATAATCCTGAAACTATTGAAAAAGAATTTGCATGGTGCGAAAGTCTTGGCGTTAAAGGTGTTAAAGTTGATTATCTTGAGAGCGACAGTCAGTGGGCGATGAAAGATATGTATGATATTGCATCCATTGCGGCGAAACATAAATTAGTTGTAAATTATCATGGTTGCACAGATCCAAATGGCGAGAACAGAACATTCCCGAACATTTTATCGAGTGAGGCTGTACAAGGAAGTGAGTACTTCAAGTGGGGAAGTGGTTCGCCTATAGAGACTCTTCTTACTTTGCCTTATACGCGTAATGTAATCGGTTCCATGGAATTTACACCGGTTGGAATGAGTGTGAAAAATTGTAAAGCGACGAATGGTTTCATGCTTGGAATGACAGTTGTCTATGAATCGGCAATGCAGACGCTGGCACATTCCTGCCACGTATATCCGGGGTATGGTGGTTTGTCATTCCTTACAGATATTCCATCATCCTGGGATGAGTCTGTTTTGTTGGAGGGGTCTGAACCACGCAAAGCAGCAATTCGTGCAAGAAGGAGTGGTGAGCGTTGGTACCTCGGTGCTATGACAGCTAAAGAAGATAATTATGAAGCAGACCTTTCTTTCTTGGATGCAGGTGCAAAATATTATGCGTATGTTTATACGGATAATTCTGATAGTTCCAACATTCAGATGGAGAAAAAAGAAGTAACTTCCAAGGATAAACTCACACTGCCACTTAAAGAAAACGGTGGTGCAGCTGTCATTTTCAGCAAGAAAGATGATTTGAGATTAACATCTTATGATAATTACAACTATTTTGAGGCAGAGAATGCAAATCTTGGTCTTGGCAACAAAACACCGACAACTGCTCAGTATGTTTCCAATAAAGCTTATATCGGAAAAATACGTGGAGTGCAAAACCGTGTTAAATTTGAAAATATCGAAGCTCCGGAAGCTGGTATGTATGACCTGAAGCTCTACGTGGTAAGTGGAAGCAAAAAGAAACTTAGTATTCGTACAAACCAATATGAATCAGTACAAGTAACTGATATTGTGGGTATTTCCGGTAATAGTTCTGCAGTAGGGTGTGTGTCCACCCAGGTTTATTTAGACAAAGGAAAGAATACAATTTATGTATATAATCCGACAGCTCTTGGTCCGGGACTTGATCGTATTGCTATATCAAAGACAAAAACAGCAGATGCTGCAGTTCCTAAGATAGCTACAGATTATCCGGAATTATATGCGGATTATCCAGGAACTACATCTACTCCGGAACCTGCTGCAACACCTGTGCCTACGACAGCGCCTGTTGTAACTCAAACTCCTGCACCGACAGCAGTTCCAACACAGGTACCAGTTCAGAAATCAACTCAGAAAGTAACTCAGAAAGTAACAAAACCTGGCAAAGTAAAAGGTCTGTCAGTGAAGAGCACTTCTAAAAGGAAGATGTTTGTAAAATTTGCGAAGATTAAAAATGTAAAGGGGTATCAGATATCATATAGCACAAATAAAACATTTAAGAAGGCTAAGAAGGTTACAGTTTCTTCTAATTCAAAGACAATTAAAAAACTGAAATCGAAAAAAATGTACTATGTACGCGTTCGTGCTATACGCAAAAACAAACAGAAAACATTGTATGGAGCATGGAGTGCTAAGAAAAAGGTAAAAATAAAATAATCTTTAATAAACAATATACCATTTCAAGAGTTGACAATGATACTTTTGAAATGGTATTGTTATTTTAGGAAGAGGAGATGATACTTATGGAGATGCCAGAAGATGGCGTTTGGTGGTTGAATTACAGCCAATATGAAGACTTACGTCTTTATGAAATAGGAATTCAGAGATGTGCTCCTTCATATTCATTTGGACCGATCATACGCGATCGGTATATATTGCATTATGTATTTGAAGGAGAAGGGGTGCTCCGAATTGATGATAAAGAGTTTAAGGTAAAAAGTAACAGCTTTTTTTTGCTACCGCCGGATGTGCTTGTTCAGTATCAGGCGGATGAAAAAAAACCATGGCAGTATGCATGGATTCATTTTCATGGATTTAAGTCAACAGAAATTGTGAGAAGTATTGGGATGACAAGAAAAGAACCAGTTTATGTACCGATAGAAGAGAACAGCCAATTAAAGGATGCTGTTATAAATTTAATTATGTATAAAGAAAATGAATATGCATGTATAGGGTATATGTATATCTTGTTTGATAAAATGAATCGGTGGACGCGGCATGTTGAGAAGAAAGCAGGAACGAATCTGCGGACAATGAATTATATGAGAGAAGCAATTCAATATATAAATACGAAGTATTGTGAATCGATCATGGTGCAGCAGATAGCGGATCATTGCGGTGTGGATCGGGCATACTTAAGTAAAATTTTTAAATATGCGACCGGTAAAACGTTGCAGGAATACCTGATACAATTTCGGATAAAACGGGCAAAACAGTTGTTAAAAGATACCGATTTGTCGGTAAAATATGTCTCTTACTCTGTTGGGTATAATGACCCCTTCACTTTCTCAAAAGTGTTTAAAAAACAAGAGGGAGTTTCACCGTCAGTATGGAGAAAAAATCATAATAATTTTGCATAAGTTATACATTGTCAGATCTTGATTATGATACAGAAGATGTTGTTGACCGACTGAAAGAATTAAAAGTTGAAGAGCACTCAGAAACTAAAATTGATAAAAAATCTTCCGATAGACAAAAGTTACAGAATAAAGACTACGGAAGGAGTAGCGTCATACAACGCAGAGGCAGCAGGTCTTATACTTCCGAATTATGGTTCAAGTACCTCTTCTTATGTGGAAGAAATAGAAGAAGGCGGCTTTTTTCGAATTGAGGCGTTAAAAGGAAAAGTTTACATTGAGACTTATAGTGCAGATTATAAGCTGCTTTCTACAAAAAAAATTAAGTATGAACTGCCTAAATTCGGAGGATATTTTAAAGGTAAAGATGCACGGTATATCGTGTTTGGACAGAATAACCATGAATCGGATAATACAAAAGAAGTTGTCCGGGTTGTCAAATATGATGATGACTGGAATAAACTTGGACAGTGCAGTATAACAAGCAAAAATGTATATGAGCCTTTCGCAAAAGGTCCTTTGCGTATGACAGAAAATGACGGAATCCTTTATATCCATACATCAAGGTATATTTACTGGGATGCTGCAGCGGAGCCGGAAGAGATTCATCATGAAGTAAATCTAACTTATGCGGTGGATGAAGACAGTATGGAATGTGTCATGAATGAAGCTCCGGGTGACTGGGTTTCCCACTCTTTTGCCCAGTTTATTCTTTCAGATGGAGAGTCTGTATACCGTTTAGATCTTGGAGATGCGAATCCTCGTGCTGTTAATCTGGCAAAATCGGTTGTTTACAAGGAGCCGGACGATGTATGGACATGGTATGGGAAGACAGAGACCCGTTCCCTCTTAGATATTATAGGAAGCTATGGCGATAATGTAACCGGTGTATCGCTGGGAGGTTTTGAACTTATGAACGATGGCGATACACTTATTACTGCCGGTTCTTCTATTGTTCAGGATTCCTCTGTCACAAAAACGTCGATGGAAAAAGCACACAGAAACATCTTTGTAATTACCATGAATAAAAAATTTAATGAGTCACCTAAATTAAATTGGATTACTGATTATAAAGAAGAAGATGGAATTACCATTTTGAATCCACAGTTAGTAAAGGTAGAAGATGGATATTATATGTTCTGGCAGGAATATTATGTAGAACGGGAGACAGATCTCTGGGTGACAAGAGTTGCAAAACTCAACGAGGATGGAAGTCTCGATGGAAAAATTCACAAGATTCGTGCATATTTGTCAGACTGTAAACCGATTGTAACATCGGATAATCATTTGTTCTGGTATACAACGATGAATGAAAATGCACCGACATTTTATTCTCTTGATATGAACAGGCTGGATGACTATGATTTTAACGGACGTATATTTGCAGACGCGTTTGAAATAAAACTTTCGCAGTATACATATACAGAAATTAATGATCCATCAAGAATGCATGCGTATAAGCCGGACGTGACAGTATATTTTAAAGGGAAAAAGTTGGTAAATGGACAGGATTACACCTATAGATACGAAGATAATTATACACAGGGAACTGCCTATGTGGATGTGACGGGAAAGGATTTCTTTGTGGGCACTCAGAGAGTCTCATTTGAGATACTGCCGGCGAAAGAAGACCCGCCATATCAGGAACCATCGTGGTGGGGAAATGGTGGGCAGGCGACAAGCAAGCCGACAGCAACGAAGAAACCGATGGCTACTAAGAAACCAACAGCAACAAGGAAACCGAGTACAAAGACAGTGAGAACCGGTACAGGTGCGGTTATAATCAAGGGTACGGGAACTTCTGCAGCAACCCCTAAAAAGGTAAAGGGTGTAAAGGTTTCAAATTTAAAAGGTAAAAAAGTTGTAGTATCATGGTCCAAACAGCAGGGAATGTCCGGATATCAGATACAGTATGCAAAAAACAAGAAATTTACGAAAGGGAAAAAGAAGCTATCAGCATCCAGAAATTCGGCTTTCCGGATAATAACAAAATTTAAGAAAAAAACATATTATTTCCGTGTGAGAACTTATAAAAACTCGGGCAGACGGAAAGTTTATGGTAAATGGAGTAAAATCGTCAAAGTAAAAATAAGAATATAAATGCGCATGGGGGAGAATTAGGACCAGTTTTTGCTGGTCCTTTTCGATTACATTATTGCTATGCTTAATTATATCATGGTTGTGTGAATTCGCCAATAATATAAAAAATCGCCATTTTAACTTTTTGCAGACCATTATAAATTAAGAGCTAGGGTAAATCTACTATATTATATATAGAAGAAAACAGCAGAGAGAATTTTTGAGGTTTATTAAAGAGGAATGTCGAGGTGTAAAAGCTGAAAAATTACACCTTTTTTACACCTTTTGCGAAAAAAGAAATGGCAAAATATAAGGTGTAATGAGAAAAAATTAAAAATTATATATCGTTTCAATATTATTGATGTGTACAGAACTTTTGGGTATTGAAAGGTATTAAAAGGATATGAGAAATTATGATTAGAGTATGTTTCATCTGCCACGGCACTCCAGTTTTATGATAATGCATACCTTCGCAGACTGGGGCAACACAGGGCAGAATATGATGAAAAGCCTTGCAATTACTACGGTTTCGACTACTAAGGCACATGGGCAGATTTGGATAAAGGCAAAGGTGTGGGGAGAAATCCTTAGTAGTAAGGGACTACTAAGCGATGGCACATATATAAAACTTTGAACGTAAAAAAGCCACAATTGTTGGTAGTAAGACTACCGGGATTGTGGCTCCTTTGCATATAAATAAAGAATATGGCTTATTATCCGTAACCTTAAAAATACAGTTGGAATATAATATATTGGGCAAATATTTGATTTTTTGCTATTGTAACAATATGGAGAAATGAATATTTTTTATATTTATTCACCTTGACTTATAAAACATTTGGAGTGATAAATTGGATGAACTAATGGCTAGGGAGATAGTTAACATGGAAGAAACAAAGAGTAAAAGAATAGAGATGCTGAGATTTCTTATACATCTGTAGTTGCCGTGAAACAGAAAGATGGAACATTTGTCGATCATACCGATGATAAGCTCATTATGGTGGATGAGCAGACGCATATCCAGCTTTTGAAACTGGACAAGGAGACAGGACAGGCTCTTGGTGGTGCAAAGTTTGTTGTAACCGATTCCAAAGGGAATAAAGTGATGAAATTTGTTACAAAAGATGATGCTTACGACATCACCGGCAAACTGGTCGTTGGAGAAACCTACACCTTTACAGAGGTTTTCGCTCCATCCGGTTATCAGTTGGCAAAACCGGTACAGTTGACAATCAAAGACACTGGAAAGGTGCAGACAGTGACCGTTAAAGATACACCGATTCCAGAAGTGCCGGATACACCACAGACAGATGGAAACATGCCAATACTTCCGATTGCGGCAGGATTGCTTATGGTAGTTGGTGCAGCGGTGGTGATCTGGAAGAGACGAACAGTGGTAAAGAAATAAGATTTTTGTAGATGCCTGGGAGTTTGTTTGGTATAATTATGGTGCAGGGGACAAGGAATTGTTCCCTGCAAATCGGAATTTGTGGAGGAAAAAGAGAATGTGTTTAATATGCGATAGAATAGAAATGATAAAACAAGGAACTAATCCTTATTTCGTCAAGGAGTTAGAGACAGGATATGTTGTTATTGGAGATAACCAGCATTTTTATGGATATACTTTATTTTTATACAAGAAGCACGGTAATAAAACAGAGATATTCCATTTAGAGAAAGATGAACAAGCAAAATTTTTAGAAGAAATGACAATAGTTGCTGAGGCAGTATCAAGAGCATTTGGTGCTGAAAAAATGAATTATGAATTACTTGGAATGGGTGATGCTCATCTTCATTGGCACTTAAATCCAAGAAGAACTGGTGATATTGAGAATTACGGAAACAATGGAAAAGGACCAGTTTGGTGGTATCCAATGGAAAAAATGTATAGTGATGATAATAGACCAACAGAGGAAGAATTGGAACAAATGAAATCAAAATTGTTAATAGAGTTAGATAAGCTGTTGTAAAACAAATCCCAGTTTGTAGATGCAAATACATAGTAAAAAGGACAATTATGAACCAACTAAATAACATTTCAACCCCAAAGGGAAGAAAGGTATTTTCAAGA
>OHHP01000136.1_pt1 | contig 61083 bp, 52 predicted proteins | sample 1568121 | NCBI WGS metagenome assembly OHHP01 (sample SAMEA3879500, study PRJEB24766) | human gut metagenome | biome: human-associated habitat; feature: feces | place: USA | collected 1985/1987
GGTGTCGAACCATGAAGTTTAGGCCTTGTTGTATTATTGATGTGATTTACCATACGTAACACCTGCTCCTGGTTCAATCCATCAAACGAACTTCCCTTTGGCAGTACATATCTTATGTACTCATGATTCTTTTCCAGTTCTCCCTTTTGCTCAGAATGTCTCGATTCACAATAAAACAGTCTGGTACGCTTCTTTCCGTCATGTCCTTTTTCAAACAACTCCGGATCTGCAAACTCACATCCATTATCTGTCAGTATTACAGGAAACAGTTCCCGAAACATTTCACTTCCCAACGTCTCTTCCAACCAGTCAAAAGTAGCTACGGTATTCTTCATTTCTTTGGTTTCAATCAGAAATGCCAGCATCAGATTGTTTTCCGGCCATAACAGCGTATGAAGTAATTTCCCGCCTTTATTTCCTTCCACTGTGTCCATCTGTACCACTCGTATGCCTTCGTTTTTCGCAATAAAATCAAGATAGTCTGAATAATGATGTCCTTCTTTTTTACGATAGCTGATTTTTGGAGTTGGAACGCTTCTCACTCTTTTTCGATATCTTACCGTTCTCCGCATATCCAGATTTCTTGCGGTCAGATAGCCGGCACTGATATACTTATAAAGCGTTCGTTCCCCACAGGGAATCTCTTCTGCATGATGCGCCAGGATATGTGCCAGGGGCTGTCCTTTCCTGATCAGCGGGCTCACAAGACTGTCCAATGCTGCCAGTTCATCTCTGGTCATGTCTATTCCCTGTCTGGATTTCCTAAGCGTTTCACAGTACTCCTTATGGGCATAATCAGCGTTATACAGGTACTTATCAAACAGACAGCGGATGGACTTGGGGCAGTTATTGCACACATAAGGCGCCTTGTGTTCTATTGGGCATGGTGCATCCACAAAGTCAGGACACAGCTTATTGCAGCTGATACACTCCCGGCATGGAATTCTGCACTTATGTCCCTTCTTCTTTTTACACACATCCCAACGCCTGCAGCTATTTCGGTATTTACACCGGTTTGGACTTGCATGAAGTATGCCATCCCTGCTTCGCAACTTATGATAACGATGCCTGCGTATTTCCTTGGAAACCGTATCAGGTGAACAGCCTATAATGTATGCAATCTCTTTAAAGGTACGATGTTCTTTCAGTCCCTTCTGAATTTCATGCCTGTCATCCCAAGTTAAATGTGTCCCCTTTTTCCTTTCTTCTTTCGGCATAGGACCTCCTTCTGCAGGAGGATACCTATTCAGTATACCATTGCATGACTAACTTATGGTTTCTATACCCAAATCAGATTTTTAAAATTCATTCAACGTTTCTTTTAGGAAAGTTGATTGCATTAGTAACTTCTACTGCCACGCTTCAGAAAAAGAATTGCACGACTAACTTCTGCTTTGCCCTGTTTCTCTCCATTTTCAGGTTGTTTTTCATCCCTTTCTGACCTATAATAATTAAAAATGAATGGATTTTAGGGTACACTAAAGGAAGCCTCCAAAAGTCTTTTGCACGAGTAACTTCTGGTTGCCATCAACTGTTTATTCTTTTCTGTATCCTCCTGCCTGTTTTATTTATTTCAATAGTTCAGGCTTCAGACAGATTTCATCGGGTGGGATGATCTCCAGTCCAAGCTTTTCCATTGCATTTTTGTCAAATGACTTCAGGGCCTTCTTCATGGGTGTCGAACCATGAAGTTTAGGCCTTGTTGTATTATTGATGTGATTTACCATACTCTCAGTTCTCTCTCTGTTTGAAAATATTTTTTAAGAATTTAAAAATGTTTTAGCGTGTAAAAAAGAAGCTGAATCAGTAGACTCAGCTTCCCTTTTATACCTATTATTTTGATTAATTACTAATTACCGCTTGCAGATATTCCACAGCTATTTCCTTTAATTTTTCTTTGTTGTCTACACCGAAAACAGCATATTTTTTATTCCCATAATAGAAATATATCACATATCTTTGTTTTCCGCTCTCTTCCTCTTTTTCAAAAACCTCTAAATTTATACCATCATTTTCAAGTTCCTCGCAAAAAATGTATCCCGGATAAGTTTCTCTTACTCGCAAAATCTCTTGTTGGTATACTGTCACTTCAAAATACAATATTTCCTCTTTTTCTTTTTCAAAATAATCGTTTATTGTATCTGCTTTATTTGTTTTTATTACTTCAATACGACTCAACTTGTAATCGTCTCCTGTCAAACAGCTAAGTTCAAGTGGTATCAACGCATATTGTTTATATTCATTTGGTACATCCTCTATCTTATCATAATATTGTGGGTTACTAATATCTGATCCCTCCGGCGCCGTTATCAATGTCGTCCCTTCCTCATTCTTATCCATCCACCAGAAGAAGCCACCGTGTTTCTCTGCATTTACTGCCATCTGCCAGGAACCACCCAGCATTATAACAATCAGTGCCACTGCTGTCACCACAGCAATTCTGTGTTTGTGAAAATACCAAAGGAATTGGTGCATCCGCCCTTCCTTTTTCTCAGGCTTCGTTTTGCGGTTCTCCTCACTTTTCTTTCCATCTGCCGCCAGAATCCTTTCCTCTTCCTGACGTTTCTCACAATACTTCCAGAAGCTGTCCAGTGCTTCCTCCACCGGCAATTCTTCCTCTTTCTCTTCACCTTTCAGGCTATCCAACAGCTTCAATAACGTCTGAACTTCATCCGCATCAAATTCCTCGTCGGAAGCCTCCATTGTATACCAGTCTAACCGCTTCGTAACTTCCCTGATCAGACTTTCTTTATCCTGTTTCTTCATTACTGTTCCGTTCCCTTCTATATCTCATCATCCGGCGTTGCTGCCGAATGACTGTCCCTCTCTATATATCATTGTCTCTTTTTTGTCATTTCTTACAGACTTTTTTTGCTTTTTGTCGAATATTTTTCCATCGTATAGGCATTGGGCTATTTTGCCACGCAATCTGCTGAGTCGTACACTCATATTGTTCTCAGAAATATTCTCCAATTTCGCCATTTCCGATATTTTATATCCTGCCACAAAATATCTCGAGAAACGCGTCTTCTCTTCTTCGTCCAGTTCCGCTTCCAGGACCATGTCTAATTCTGCTTTTCCGTATTCGTCTTTCGCAACAACATGTTCATGGTCATCGTGATCATCCAACGAGGTTTCACATTCCAGCTTCTTTATTTTCCTGTTGAACTCCTGTATCTTATGCCTCGCGGTCTCCAATAGCCATCCCGTCTGATTCGGATGATCTTTCAGAATATCCCACTTTTTGTACGCCAGGTAGAATGTTTCCTGCATGACATCCTGTGCCAACGACTTATCAAGTATCCGATATCTGATAAAATTATACACTATGGCTTCATTTCTGCGAAACATTTCATTGAATTCTAGATGGTCTGCTGCTGTCTCTTCTGTCTTGTTTTTATGCATCTGTCATTCCCCCATATAAATGGTTTCATCCTTCTTAAAAATATTTACTTTATAATTTAACATTTATCCCTATATTAAATATAGATGGTTTTACAATGTGAGAAAAATTTGTTTTTCATATCTTTATATTTTACTTTCCGTAGATTTTCTGTCAATTTCTTCCCATCGACAAATATCGAAAAATTTTGCTTTTTTTATTGTTGACAAACGGTATCTCTTTTGTTAGAATGAATCACGGTGATTGCGTTAGCAGTCACGTGATGCTGCTGTGGCTCAGTCGGTAGAGCGTCGCATTGGTAGTGCGGAGGTCACGGGTCCGATTCCCGTCAGCAGCTCTTCTTTAAAAAGTATGATCTTAAAAGTGTTAAACTTTTAAGATCATTTTTTATTTCTCTATTTGATAGCTTCCAACAACTGATGTACGGATACTTCCAATACTTCCGCTATATCCAATATTACCTCCAGAGAAAACGGCTGGTCACAATTGGGAGCCTCTATTTTGGTAAGGTAACTGATACTGATGCATGCTCTATCTGCCAGTTGTTCCTGCGTAAGACCTCTGAGTTTTCGGTATTTGCAGATTGTCTGACCTATGTTCTTATACTCCTGCGAATGCTTTTGACTCATTTTTCCATCTCCTATATCTACCATTACAATTCTAATAGATAATGCGGAAAGGAAAATTTCAGTTATAGTGAAAGTTTTGCATAATAAAAAATACCGGTCTTATTTCTCCGCTATTTACGGATTATTAAGACCGGTATTTGTATCATTCTTTCATTAGCAATTAATCCCGACGTAGTGTAAACTTTCCTACCAGATCGTTTAATGCATATGCCTGTGCGGATAATTCCTCACTGGTAGCAGACGATTCCTCTGCTGACGCAGAGTTCGACTGCACTACTTCCGATATCTGATTCACACCAAGTTCTGCCTGTTGCATCGCCTGTGCCTGCGTAGCAGACTCTTCACTCAATCGTTTTGCATCTGTCGCAATCTCCTTGACTCCCGTAACGATCTGCTCCAGAGATTCCGCTGCTGCCTCCGCTGCCTGGTTGCCATTCTTGATCTCCTGCAGCGATCCCTCGATCAGGCTTCTGGTATCTACTGCCGACTGTGCACTCTGTTCGGCCAGTTTACGGATCTGTTCTGCCACCACTGCAAATCCCCGTCCGGCTTCTCCTGCTCTGGCCGCCTCAATTGCCGCATTCAGAGACAACAGGTTCGTCTGACTCGCAATATCTTCAATGTCAGCAATAATATTCTGTATCTTTTTAGATGTTTCATTGATTCGGTCCATTTCCTCCATCAATGACCTCATCTGCATATGCCCTGCATCCGCCTGCTGTGCATAATTCTCAGCCTTTTCCGTCGTCTTCTGCAGTTCACCGGCTGTACGGGACACGGCGTCTGTGATATTCGTAATGGTTGCCGTCAGTTCTTCCACAGATCCTGCCTGATCTGTTGCTCCTTCTGCCAACGCCTGGGCAGATTGTGCAAGATTCTCCGATCCTGCTGATACCTGCTTTGCAGCCTCTTCGACCTGCTGTAAGGTACTGTTCATCTGTCGGTTCATCTTACGCATGGCATCTTTCAGTGCCACAAACTGTCCTACATATTTCTCTTCGATCTTAGTACCGATGGCATAATTACCCTCCGCCATCTGTCCCAACAATTCTCCTGCGTCCGTAATGATCAGATTCAGGTCGGCAGCCATGCCTTTTGCGACCTGTATCATATAGGATATCTCATCTTTCGTGTTGCTGTCCGGGAATGCACTCTCCAAATCCCCCTGTGCAAAAGTCTGAAGTCGATCCGCAAGCGCTATCATCGGTTCTTCGATATCTCCCGCCATTTTCTTGCCTAATATCACAGAACTCCAGAAAGAAGTCACTACGATAGTCAGAATCGCGATCAGCATAATAAACTCCATATGACGCAGATTTGCCTCCGCCTGATCTCCTTTTTCGACGCACAGGTTCATCAAGTCTACAAATTCCGCGTATATCCGTTCGTACTGTGCGGTCAGATCTCCGGTATCCAGATCCTGCGCCTGCAGATATCCGTCCTCGTCATCGGAGGTAGCCAGTTCCAGCACCTGTGCATCCAGATCCCAGTACCCGTCCAGTTCCTGCAATACTTTATTATAGGCATCCCTGCCTTCGGTGAATTTGAGTGAGCGGTTCAATTCATCCATGTAAGTCTCAAACGCTGCCTTTTTCTGGTCATGCAATTCGATCTGCTTTTCTATTACTGCTTTGTCATCATAGCCTACTACTGCACGTAATGCGCTCCGGCTCTCCGAAAATGCCGCGACCGCTTTACCGATATCTCCCTGTGTAAATCCGTATCGGCTCAATGCCTTTTCATACTGCATCGCTGCGATCAGTAGTGCTACGATTCCAATAACTGCCGCAATCGCACCGATTATTGCTACTTTCACAAATCCTTTCGTCAGTCGCTTTTTAATACCTTGTTGCTTTTGTGTTGCCATATAAAGCTCCCCCCTAGTCTTATCAGTTAAATAAGCTGCCGTGATCTGCATCTATATAACCAATAGTAGCACATCTCCTTTTATTGTTCAACTGTACAAAAGAATTAGAAATCAAATTTGATTACTACTCTAGACCATACTTCTTCCGCATTGCCAGCAACACTTTCGGCTCATTCTTCAGGTACAGTTCTCTGTCTTCCTTACACAGATTCTGGAACGAATACTTCACATATCCCCTGCCAAATGGATCAGAGTTAATTTATCCCATACTTCTTTTTCATTGTCTTTAAGATTTCGGGTTCTCCAAACAAAGCAATCTTATCTCCATCACCGCCAGCAATCATACTATTTATCAGCTTTACCAGCTGGCCTTCACCCTCTTCCCTGCCTTCTGCTCTTCCTTCTGCTCTGCCTTCTTCTCTGACGTCGTCATCATGTAGCAACTCTTTCATGTACTCCGACCTCCATTCCTCATTCTTACGTGCCATACGCACTGCTTCATCAATCCTTTGGCTCAGGTCTCCTCCGACCTTCCCGCTTCTGATATAATCATATAACTCCCTCAGATTCTCCGGCACTTTCTCGGGATCCGCAGCACAGTTATAAAAAATTTTCTCCGTTCCATCCTTCAGGTACAGCTCCCTGTCTTCCTTGCACAGATTCTGAAACGAATACTTTGCGTATCCCCTGCCAAACGGATCAAAGGTGCATATGAACAGCACTCTTCCCTCCGGTAATTCCCGATAGGATTTTCCCTTACTCAGATGATCCGTATCCATCGTAGACTGGTAAAATCTGCTCCGTTTCGGCAGTTCCAGCTTCTCCACCGGCTGATGGTTCTGATTCTGCATCTCCGCATCGTACATGCGCTTTTTATCCCGCGTATATATATCCAGACGGATCGGCTTACCACCCGAAGTATACCGGAACTCCCGCTGTGGCTGGACATCCTCCAGTTCCCCTACCTTTTCCTCCAGCAGCTGTTCCAGTACATCCTGGCAAAGCACCTTATCCCCCATCGCCTTACCAAACATAAAATCATCTGAAATCGTCAGTTCCTCATATCGTTTTGCCATTCGTATTCTCCTCTCACACGTATGCAGGAGAATAAACAACGGCAATACACAGAACAAACGCTCTGTCCTTCATCATCTCCTGCTCTATTGTATTAAATGGGGTAAATAAGCAGGAATTCCTCTGAAGTCACAGATATCAACTTACGCTGATTTAGAAATTTGAAATAGAAAAAAACTGCTTACAAGCAGAGAATAGCAGACACCTTTATAATTGTCAATGTAGCAAAATAGCCAAATCTGCACTTTGTTAAATTTAGACAATATGGCAGCTATTATAGGTATAAGAATTTTCCCCGGAAGTTGACGTTTATTTTGCGTAGGTAAAGCATGTCAAATGACATAGTCATGCTTTGTGTATAGCCGATACCTGTTTAAAAACTATGCAAAAAATTTATCTTCCAGCATCAAACAGAGACAATGATAAATAGGTAGGTGCAGTTCCTGAATCATATAAGTCTCCGTCTGAGGAGCTTTGATACATACATCGCTCATATCCATTAACCTGCTATCTTTTGCTCCAGTCAATCCAATGACTTTCATTCCCTTAGCGTGCGCAGTTGTTGCTGCAAACAACATATTTTTGCTATTGCCACTAGTGGAAATGCCCAGAAATACATCCCCTGGCTTTCCGTAGCCATTAATCTGCTGTGCAAAGCAGAGCAACGGCTCACAGTCATTCATATAAGCTGTAGATAGAGCCGGATGACCATCCAGTGCGATAGCCGGAAGCGCCCCCTGCAGGTTTTCAGCCAAAACGCCCCCGAGTTCCACATTTTCAGCAACCAACTGTTCTGCAAAATCAGCTTCAAGTTTACGGGACAGCTTAAACCCCTTCATCAGTTCTCCAACGATATGCTCCGCATCTGCTGCTGAACCTCCGTTTCCAGCCACAAGCAGCTTGCCGCCATTTTCATAGGTCTCTTCCATCAAAAGATACGCGGCAACAATATCATCTTTGACAAAATCCAAAGAAGGGTACCGCTCTACTAAAAGATTGATATATTTCATCAGGCGGTTATCCAATTTACGCATTGCAACAATCCTCCTCTTACTTCAGATACCGTTCTACAAATTCTCTTAAAGACGATACCGTCACCATCTGTCCAAAAGACTCAGTTCCAATCAAAGCCGTCCGACACCCTGCACGCTGCCCTGCCTTGATATCATTTTCTCCATCACCAATCATCCATGACTGCGACAGGTCAATGTTGAAATTTTGTGCTGCTTTCAACAACATTCCGGGGTTAGGTTTTCTGCAGTCACATTCAATTTTCAATTCCCGGCGTTCTCCCTCATATCCTTTATGTGGATGATGCGGGCAAAAGTAGATGGCATCCAAATAAGCTCCTTCATTTCCCAATAATGTCTCCATCTTATTGTGAATCATTTCGAGTTCTTCGAAAGACACTTCTCCACGGGCAATCACAGGTTGATTTGTAACAACAATTGCAAGATAACCGGAACTGTTGATTTTTTTGATTGCATCCGTTACGCCATCTATCAGTTCAAACTCGTCTATGTTCCGTAGGAAGCCCACATATTTATTGATGGTGCCGTCCCGATCAAGGAACACCGCTTTCTGCTTGTTCTTCAGATTCTTTCCTAAAACCCGACCCGTCTTATAATCCTCACATACAGAATAATAGCGTTCAGGCGTCCCCATGTCTTTCACATATTCCGGGCTGTCGTAACAGAACATTTTTTCTGTTCCCGCCAACGGCTTCAGAAGCTGCCGGTCCAAGTCCACCTTAATGGATTTCCCCTTTTCTCCCACAGTGCCAACCTTGTCCGCATTAATCCCAGAATACTTCAGAACTCTCGGATTGATAACATGAAGTCCGGCATTGACACGGTTGCGATAATATTTTGGACATTCATCTTCCTTAGCCAGCCATTGCTCGACAGCACCATTTTTATCGGCAATAATAAGTCCGCTGTCGTAGGGATGACTATTCGGATGCGTAAAAAGAGTAACCAAGCCGCCATGCTGCTTATGAAACGCTACGAATCGATTGAAATCCACATCGAACACTGCATCAGCATTCAGTAGTAGGAAATCTGAATCCAACTTATCCTTGATCTTGAAAAGTGCTCCGGCATTCCCCAGTGGCACCTTCTCAAAATAATATTCAATATGAACACCGAAGGGCTTTCCCGTTACCGGAGAGATGCCCGAACCATCTCCAAAATAGTCCATGATGATGTTTCCCAGATGAGACACCGTCAGAATAATGTCTGTAAATCCCTGGTCACGCAGGCACTCCAGCTCATGTTCCAGAACAGGCTTTCCTTCAATTTTTATCATCGGCTTTGGAATATCACTAACCACAGAGGAAATCCGGGTACCTCTGCCGCCTGCCATTATTACTGTTTTCATTTCAGACTATCCTCATTTCATCTATCTTTTCAACCCTGATAAAGAGACAAACTTATCGAGCAACTTGAATAAGATCTTGCGTTGAAATATGCAAAGCGTCAACACGAATGGAATTTGATATAAAACGTTGCCACTGCTCGATGCCACAACACATTGGATAAGGATGGTTGCAATCATTCCAATTTGACATTTCCAATCTACCTTCATCCGAATGATTTTCTTTAGTCCAACTGTCCTTGTGAGCCAAATTGCAAAATATCCAACCATTGTAGCAAAAGCTGCGCCATATGCTCCAACAATTGGAATAAGCAAAAAATTCAAAAGGGTATTGATTAATGCACTAATTATCGTTGTAATAGAAATGTCTTTGGTCCTTTTTACGGCAGTATAAATGCAACCATCAAACAAGCCAAGTCCATTAAAAACCGTACCGATAAGCAACAAAGGGACATATCTCCAGGCCACAAAAAAATCTTTTGAATATAGTAATCTAGCAATGTAAATGTTCAACAACATAATTAATGAACAAGCTAAAAATGATAACGAACTATACACGGTGTATGTGTCGCCGATAAAACCATCTGTATCCTCCGCATCAAACTCCGTTATTGACGAAATCGACCACGCATTGTAAAACACTGATTGTAGTGCAGATAGAATAGAAGGAATTTTATATGACACTGCATAAACGCCGTTGACTGCCGCCCCACAAAAATACGTCAATATGTAGCGATCACTCGCATTATTAATCCACCATCCTAATGAATTAGCAATCAATGGAGCACCATAAAGCAGCATAGTATATATAATTGGTGATGTATTTCGACTTTTTTTCAAATCGCGCAGTACATCTCCAGATAAGAACATTCCAATATCTGCCACGATTGTTCCGGATACATAGGCAATCATATACCCATTGACACCCATTTTTAGCACAAGAAGTAGAAACAGATTACAAATACATGTAATAATAGTATTTACGATTCCCCAAACTGCTAACACGCGAACTTGGTTTTTTGCCTTTATATACATTGACAAATTATTGTTAATTGCGCCAACAATAAAAGAGACATATAGAAAAAGTATATAGTTTACTTCGAGAGTAATAATGCCAAAAAATTTTAAAACGAATAATCCAACCGAGAGAAGAATTGTGCTTAAACATACAGTTTGAAGTCCAGCGCTGATCACATCTTCCGTTTGATACTGTTCATCAAGTGAAAAGCGTAAAACAGCATCTTGTATATTAATCGTTAAAATCGGAATCAAGAGCTGAACCGTTGTAGTAACAAGATCTACTTTCCCATACTCACCGGTCGATAGAACATAGGTGTAAAAAGGGATCAAAAAAAACGATACAATTCTGGTTCCGAAACCGCTAATTGTAAATAATATTGCATTCTGTGACAAATTTTTAATTTTATTATTTTTTTCCATCGCTTACGACAACCTTGTATCAAAAAACTCAAATCGAATCAACGCAGATTTTATCATAAATTTCATTTTCCCTTTTTTCGTGTAGAAACCATATTTTCTCACAATGTAATCAAATCCATATTTCTTATATAATTTCCAAAAATCCTCATAGTTAGATGGTCTTTCAGTTGGAGCATTCAAATTGTGCTGGTAATTCAAAAACTCACGACCTTGATAATTTTTGAGTTCTTCGCTAGAAGATAGTGTATTCATTATTTCCTCGATAATACCCTGGCCCTTTATCGTATTAACAAGAACTAAGGAGACACCTTTTTCTGCTGATACCTCCGGCATAATTTTGTCAATTCCCCAAAAATCTCCCAATGTTAAATCTGATGCTCGTTCCATATTTGAGAACTCACACGAATAGCACCTATTATCTAATGGGAGTAGCGAGAAATACATCCTAATATATAGTTGGGCCGTGTAAGAACGTCGAAGTATTTTTCCATTGGAAAATACAATTTTGGTGGGGTATCTTTTCCAGCCAACGCTTTTATCACGAAATGTAATATTAGTTACTCGACTCTTATATTTTTTCTCAATCCAACTAATAAAATCCTTCAAAACAATCGGGTTTGGTGTTCCATGACAAATAATGTCGATTGTCAGTAGTTTTCGAGTAGATACATTTTTTTTAGCCAGATAATGTATAAGTCCTGATATTTGACAAGGTGTTCCTGAAAAAAGTACAGCCATTCCATTTTGCAAATCGTTTTCTACTTGAATAAATATATTTGCAATATTACTTCTTGCATATTTGGATCCATTAAATTGCTTAAGATCAGCAAGTTGAGTAATTCTTATATGCTTGATTTCATTATTTTCCGTCCAGGCCGCACCATATATAGAATAATTATCCTTATATTGACCTGAAAATATATTTGCGATTTTTGAAAAAGCTCCTCCAGAGGATGATTTTTCAATAACTTCAGGTGTATTTTTATATGCATATATATCCATTTAGAACCTCTTCTCAAGTTCATCTTTTAAATATTGTTCAAGAATATATTTATTTGACACCGATATTTTGTCAATGCCGTCCCAATCAGTCGGTAACTCATTGCTAAGAATTTTCCCTTCACAGTATTTTTCTTGCAAGCCATATCGTTCCAACAAATCTGTAATCCTACTTGACTGTGATGCCGTATGTAAATGTTGCCGTGGAAACGTATAAAACTCTGTGTGCAGTAAAATAGAAAATACTGTTGAATGAAAAGAGTCAGTACATACACACTTTGCATTTTGTATTAAAGCCACATACTCTCGCGGGTTCCCATTGATATAGATTGCATTTTCAAACAAATCGTATTCATGATAGTCATAAGAAAAGCACAAAATCTTAGCGTCCAAGCGTTTTGACAACTTTTCAATTTCATAAATTGTCTGCTCCTTGGGTGGATTTAGAAAATGCACAAAGATGTATGCCTCCATCGGAACTTTTTCATTCATTCCAAACTGTTCCCATTGCTTTCTGTTAAGCAAAAATACAGGATCAGTCACTTGAATTGTAGGCACATCGCAAAGACTTGCAATTATGCTTTCTCCCGTTTTTTCCCTCACTGCAATTCTTTCAAATCCCTTTACTCCATTTTGAACAGTCTTCTTGTTATACTCCGGAATTGCGCTAATTCCAAAACTAGGTGCCAATGCTATACGCTTCTCTTTAGATGCAAATTTCAAAAAATAGATTGGATCTATATGGATGCTAGCATTCCAAATTTGATCGCTTCCCGCGATAAAAGCTACATAGCTTTCACTTTCTGCGAGTTCACGCAATTCTCTCCATGTAAATCCCTCAGGTTTAATGACATCCCTCACAAATCCGTTTTGTTTTTTTAAAGCTTCAGCGGTCAAAAAACCTTTCTCATTCCGCATCGATTTGCGCATCGAAATATACATAGTAAAATATCCATTATATCTCATCGATTTGTAAGCGTGGTATAATAGATTCTTCAGTCTCAACGCAAAATACTGCATTGAATCATATTTCTGATACAGCACATGACAATTAACCCCCACACTTTCAAGGAATGATTTGGTTGCGAAGCATTGCAGTATTGAGCCGTAGTTTTCCTTATAATATGTAACCAATCCGATATTTCTTCCTAAGTTCATATTTCTCCACCAAGTAGTTCTAATTCAATGGTCAAGGTTGCTGATTATTTCCTCGTAGAATCTTTTTTTTGAATTATTCGCATCAAACTGTGTTCTCGTTTCAATACAATTTTCTCTCTTTGAATTACTTTCTTCTTCGTTATCGAAAGCACTGCAAATGCTCTCAAATAATTCCTGCTCATGATCCACTCCACACAGATATGCATTCTTTTGAGATGCATACTCACGAATGCCTCGACAATCAGTTGTAACCAATACGCATCCGCAGAAAATACTTTCTAGCCCTGTAAGTCCAAACCCCTCCTGACGGCTAGTACACAGAAAAACCCTTGCATGATTCATTGTATTAGCGACTTCTTCTGGTTTCGCCTTTTCTGTGTAGTGAATCCATTCGGGCCATTCACTTTCTCGCTTTGGTGCGCCAAACAGAAACGCTTCAAAATCCGGATAATGCTCTTTTAACTTATAAATAATTTTCAGAGCAACATCGCAGCCTTTTCGTTCATCCCAGTGAAATAGTGTGCAGAGTGTATGCTTTCCTCGATTTTTATAAGGAATCGTCTCCAAAAACACCTTATTGTCAATTCCATTGGGAATATACACTGCTTCTGCCGGTGAGACATCGTCAATTATCTCTTTTAGCCACTTAGATATGGTAATCTTCTTCATATCCATCCGATATGTATCTAATACTTCTTCTCTACTTCTTCCCCAATCCTCAAAATCTTGTACGAAATATACTTTTTCCCCGTTTGCCTTATTTACATATGCAGCCGTTTCTGTGGCAGTGGCAATCACGAGATCATATCCTGAGAACGTTTCATTCGTAAAACTGGAAACTACAATTCTATGGATATTTGGCGACAATTTGATCCAATTAGGGCCAAATGTTCCGGTTATCCATCTTAATAATCTTACAACCACCTTGGGTAACCCCTTTGAGTTTTCGCCATTGTGAGCATTATAAATAATTGATACGTCCAGTTTATTCTCTGCTAAGTAGTTTGCATATTCATATGCCACTTTATATCCACCAATAATTTTTTGATTTGGAACTGGGAGCGCAATTGCAATCTTTACCATTTTCTATTTGCTCCTTTCTTGTAGATATCCCACAATGGCTTCAATATATATATGGCATAAAAGTATGTTTTCATTTTTATTTTGTACAAACTAATATTTTGCAGTAAATGCTGTTCATTCAAAATAACAGAGCTCTTTTCAATAAACTCTTCTGCGCAGCAAATCATTCTCTTTCTTCCAAATGGTTGCACTTCTATTCCATAATGCTGTGTCTGTCCCGGGTTTGTTATATAATATTTATAATTGAATGTACAAAAATACAAATATGATTTCGCTATTTCAATTGCTTTTTTCTCTTTGATTTGCCACGTAAAGGATAAATTCTCCATATGTTTTATAAACATTTGAAATTCCTTCAATCGTTCCGCAGGCGCAAACCATGATGTTTTTTCAGTTCCTTTGTTATAGTAGAACGACTTATTCTTTGCAAAAGATTCTGTATCTGCAAGTTCAAATATTTTATTATAACGAAACATTTTTCCGCCTTCGCTTAGTTTCCCAAGAACCAAGTCGTGAGGATGAATATATGACGTTTCCTTTTCAAAATATTTTTTTCTTTCTGCAATAGCTTTATATAAATCTGTTCTGAAAACAACACCTGTTGGATGCGATGCTTTATACGGAATTTCCAATAATGCTTCTTCAGGAGAATCGTAGTATTTAATTCCAGAGAAGCTGTCACAGATTCCTCCTGAATAGTCCATGTGATTTTTTAGGAACTTAATCAGATCCGGAAGCTTATCCGTGTAAAAAATGTCCCTATCGTTCAAGTGCAATGCAAATCTACCATCACAGGCTTCCAAAAGCCTATACCAATTTGGCATCGCACCATCTTCATTTATGCCAACTCTTTCCTTATTTTGAATGTAATGTAACCTAGTATCTGGGAATTCAGAGAGCATTTCAACTGTTCCATCATTCGAACAGTCATCCAATACCCACACATCGAAATCATCTGATTTAATTGCCAGCATTTCATCTATTTTTCTTCTCAAGATTTCTTTTCTATTATATGTAGCAATGTAAATGCTCAACATTATCATTACTTTACTCTCCGCTTTGCATTCGATTTATCAATAAAGTAGCCTCATACATCAAAACCGGACAAAAATTAATTAGAATAGGTCCGAACTCCGCCATAAAGTACAGCTCGTATGCTATCACGCTAAAGAAAAGAACTACTTTTCCATTTATATATGCGTAGCGAGATGTCTTAACAAATAGGCACAAATAAGCTATGAATGTTAATAAGCCATACTGTATGAGTAATCTTAAATACGCATTGTCCAAAGCTGCTATTGTGAGATCAATCCTCTGACCCCAAAAATGAATACCATATCGTGTAAAATACAAATCCCACGCCCATGGTCTTCCTGACAACACATTGTTAATTTGATACCATATCGCTGTTCTACTATGAAATAGAACCGCAATAGCTATCGAAGCAATCGCAAAAATTAGAAACAAATATTGAGAAACTGCTACCACCTTACTTAAACATTTTTCGTTTCTAAACAGTACAAGCAATATAATATACATGCCCAAAATAATGCCCGCTGTTCGTGCTCTGCAAAAATAATACAAAGCAAGACAAGCAACAGCCTCAACCAATAATACCTTTCCGTTGAGTTGTTCTTCCTTTTGCAGATTAAAAGCAACAATTATTGCAAAGACAATTACGGGAACGGTATTGGGATTTTGCATACCAAATTCTAACGCTATTTTTGCTCCTTTATAGTGCAAATCTATCACACCAATTAGTGATAGTAATGCTACGATGACAGAAGGTATCGCTAACGACCACTTATAGCCAATCAGCACATCTTTTAATTTTACATCTTGTGTAATCGCAAAGAAGAGTACGAGCTTCAGCAATGTAGCACCACCTGAAATCACCATAGCAACTACACCGACACAGATTAGCGTGACAATTTCTAAAATTGTTTTCCACTTGAATTTTGCCGATGAAACAAAGTGAAAAATGAAAAATAGCATCCCGCATAGAGAAAAAAGTAACTCAGCACAATTTCCAAATAGCGTATTATGTAATTGGCTCATGCTTATTACAAATGAAGAATTCATGCATAATAAGAACGCATTACATGTAAATGATTTTCTGTCAACTACCATATTCTCCCTTTTCTCCCTAAGACAGCTCTTTTTTATTTGCAAACTCGCCCTTTGTATTCTTCAAACCTGCCAACCACCTTGCGCGGAACCCCAGCTGCCACCGATCCATCTGGAATATCTTTATTTACAAGACTGCCCGCTCCGATAATCACATTATTACCAATATTTACATCATATAAGATTGTACTGTTCGCACCCACAAAAACATTATTGCCAATCAAGATTGCTCCTTTACGTTCTTGATAGTTTGGATTCTTATCCATATATCGAAACAGCAATGCTATAATGTCATGGTTTACAAAAGTAACGCCACTTGCAACATGGACATTATCCCCAAAACTGATCATCTCAGGTTCTGTTCCAAAGTTCCACAGCTGCAGATAGCAGTGTTCTCCGATCGATTTAAAGTACTGCTTTTTCTTCAAATATTCAGCTCGTGCGTACCCTAATGCACTACACCGATTGTAAAAATTCGTAATAACATACAATATCTTTTAAAACATCTCATTCATATTTCCTCAATCCTTCGGTTCATACATCTCTGGTGTATAATGAATTACTCTGGTACCGCCTTCTTCAAATAAAAACGGAATATACATCAGATCGCGCATTGCACAGCGGACAGCATCCTGACGATCCGGCTGAACATAAAACACAAGAAATCCTCCACCACCAGCACCAAGTAACTTTCCCCCAAGAGCTCCTGCTGCAATTCCCTTTGCATACAGCTCATCAATGCTGTCCGTAGACACTGCTGCACCAGTCTGACGCTTAAGTTTCCACGTATGGTCGAGCATCCGTCCGAAATCATCAAGATCTGCGTGCTTATCTGTCAACACACGTTCTGCATCATCTACTAGTGTGAGCATCTCCTTTAACTGATCTATCTTGCTCTGCTTTCCTATAGCATTCGCTTTTTGAACCTCCGAAGAAAAACGAGTAAAACCCGTAAAGAACATCATTAGATTTTTGTTTAGTTGCTTCTTGCGCTCCGGGGAAATGATTACCGGAAGTACTTCATAACCATCCGCGTTAAAATTGATACGGTTAAATCCACCAAAAGAAGCAGCTATCTGATCCTGCCAGCCGCCAACTTCCTGACAAAGATAACGTTCCAGATAAATTGCTTCATCTGCAAGCTTTTTTTTGTCCGCATATTTACCCTTTAGCGCATAGAACGCATTCAGCATCCCCACCGCAAAGGAACTGGATGTACCAAGTCCTGAACGGGCAGGAAGATCAGCTTCATAGGTAAGACGTATTTCATGCATATCTAACATTTTCATTGCATTCCGGATAGCCGGATGCTGAATGTCATCAATATTCTTCACTCGTTCTGTTTTTGAATAGGATAATTCAGTTGAATAGTCAAAAAATCGCGGCAAATGACGAACATTCACATAGCAATACTTATCAAAAGTTGTGGATAATACTGCGCCACCATTTTCCCGAAAAAAACTTTCCATGTCTGTAACACCACCAAAAAAAGACATTCTGAATGGTGTTTTCGTTATAATCATTTGCTTTTTTCCTCCAACAGTTCAATAAAACGATCTACAGCACCGCTTGCTGCGTACTTCTGACTACCATACTGATAAGCATATCTGCACATTGCATCGTACTCATCTGTATTTACTTTCACGGCTTCCTTCAGCTTGTCAGCAAACGTCTTATTATCCCCTGCCTTCACAAGAAATCCACTCTTGTTTGCATCGACCTGCTCATGAATTGCACCAACAGCAAAGGCAATAACAGGGCGACTATACTTGTAAGCATCAATAATAATTCCAGACTGTGAAGCTGAATTATATGGAACGATTACCCAGTCACAATTGATAAATGCTTCTCGCATTTCCTTATCTGTGACATAGTCATTATTCAGTTTTACATTTTTCTCTGAACCAAGCTTCTCAACAATATCATGCATCTGTGGATTAACTCGGCCTATCACATTAAACTGAATATCAGGGCACAGTCGGACTATCTCTAACAGATTATCTGCCCCTTTATAGGGATTGATTCTTCCAAAAAACAATACTTGACCATTATGTACAGGAGCAGTATATTCCGGGTATCTACGCCATAGTTCCAGATATTTTACACGTCCGGCACTGATGCCATAACGTTCGATCAAATCATGAATATAGGTCTTATTACGCAGAACAATCGTATTGGCTATCTTTACTACTACTTTGTTCATCAGATCGACCATCTTAGCCTGACTGTCACCCTCATGGGGAATAACTTCATGTATCACCTGATAAGTTCTGGTTTTACCTGACATCATCATGATAGGGAGATTCCAGGTATGTAAACTCTCAAAATAAATTGCATCAAATTTTTTCTTACGAATACGATAAATAATTGAAAGCAATAATGGGAAATTAAATGTCTTCTTTGTCACCCCGGGACGTTTCGGGCAATCGACCAGCCATGTATGGTCTGACTGCTTAAGATTAACCTTGGGTGTATTAATACAGAGCAGGTAGGCATCCCAGTCATTCCTATTTCTCATCTCTTCATACATTCCAAACAATGTGTCCTGATGATCTGCATTGTCTGAGAATGTCACCAAAAGTACCTTTCTCATCTGTTCTTCTCCCTCATATTTTCCTAATAAAACAGACTAGACCCATAATCTAAACAAGCCTAATTCACTTTTATTGCCTTCGCTTAAACATTCGTTTTCTTAGTTACTCATTATTTTCTGATATTTTTTCCGTTTATTGCGGTGATTTGGCTCTCGGAAATTCCTTCCGTGGAATCAGGCATAAACAGAACTTTTAATGTCAAAAACATCAGTTTTAAGTCCAACCATACCGAATAGTTTTCAATATATGTCAGATCTAATTTCAGTTTGTCATACGGTGAAGTATTGTATTTTCCATACACCTGAGCAAACCCGGCTAATCCGGCTTTTACTTTCATACGAAAAACAAATTCCGGTATTATTTCCACATACTGCGCAATAATCTCCGGTCGCTCCGGTCTGGGACCGATGAACGACATATCACCTTTTAAAATATTGAACAATTGCGGTAGTTCGTCCAGGCGACATTTACGTATGAATCTTCCTACAGGTGTAATGCGATTATCGTTTTTCTGTGCAAGTCGTGCTACACCATCTTTTTCCGCGTCTATACGCATACTACGGAATTTCATAATATAAAACTGTTTTTGATCAATTGTGCATCTTATCTGTTTATAGAGGACGGGACCGCGATCATACAGTTTAACAGCCAAGGCAGTCAGCAGCATCAGCGGTAATGTTATGAGCAACAGAATAACTGCTCCGATAATATCTATGGTTCTTTTAATAAATCGCTGTTCCATACTGAGTGAATATTCTCTGCTCAATAAAATAGGGGTGTCAAAAATATGTAATTCCTCTGCTCCTACCAGAATCACATCAGAAATTTTCGGCATCACATATACTCTGATGGAATGTGCATAACAAAATTTGAGCAGGACATTACGATCCTTATCATCAATATCCCAGATTACGACCGCCGTGATCGTTCCATTTTGATAATTTTGCAATATATCGCTACATATTTTGTCAGCTCCGACACTGATATGTTCATATAGCTTGATCTTGTATTTATCCTTACGACTCTCAAATTTATTACAAATATCCTCTATCGGACGGTCTCCATGTATTAACAGCAATTCTCTTGGTGGAAACGCTTTTCGATAGATTCGGTTAGCTATACTTACATATAGGATTACTGCAAGGATTTGTAACAGCACCATAAATAAAAACATTTCGGTAGGGAAAATGCTTCTAGCCATCATGCACAACTCTGCATATATCAAGACATCTGCCATCAGGGTTGCAAAAATTTGCGAAAAAATAATTTCAGAGTTTTTCAGATACCCCAGACGCATACCGCCATAGGTAATGGAAAAAAACAGTAGAATTACGCTATAGATACCATTTTCCAATAAGAATCCTCTGTACCAGATCTTCTGTAGCGGATCTACAAGCTCGAACTGGAAATAAAACTGCCACATATATGCAAACAGTCCAATCTCCAACAATAAACATACCTCTGACAGACATAGATTAATTAAACGTTTGAAAGATTCTCTCTTTCGTATTTTATCTGTATAAATATTATCTTTTGTCTGCATTGTTACTCTTCCACCTTACACTTTTGGTTAACTACTCTTCCGTCCCATAGTTTCCATAATACTTTCCATAGTACTTCCCGTAATATTTCCCATAATACTTCCCGTAGTATCCCTTGCCGCTCATCTCTACCTTATTCAGTACACAGCCGAGGATCTTGCAGCCGGTCATTGCCAGCTGGTCCTTGACCCGCTTGGCGAAGCGGTAGCTGATCTCACCACAGGCGAGGATGATCACCGCGCCGTCGCAGAATTTGGAGACTACTGCGGTATCGATGACGCTTCCCAGGGGCGGTGTATCGACGATGACCATGTCATACTTCATTCGACATATTTCGATCATCTTCTGGAAACGTGTATTTCCCAACAGTTCACTGGGGTTGGGTGGTACCGGTCCTGCGAAGAGGAGATGGAAGTTCGGAATATCCGTCTCGCAGATTGCCGTGTCGAGATCTACCTTTCCTACTAAGTAATTGGTCAGTCCGAAGCGGACTTTTCCTTTTTTATGTCTGCCCCTCATGACGCTCTTACGCAGATCTGCGTCAATGAGGATCGTTTTCTTTCCATTCTGTGCAAAGGATTTTGCCAGTTCATAGGATACGCTGCTCTTGCCTTCGTTCGGCGTACAGCTGGTCACACAGATGACCCTAATATTTTCTCCGGAGAATTCGATGTTCGTACGGAGCGTTTTAAATGCTTCTTTGGTACGGAAATCCTGTTTTTCCATTTTTAATTCAATGCTCTGCATCTTCCTGCTCCTTTTCTATATCTACGACTTCGATGGTCTCGTCCACTTCCATCCGGGGCTCATGGATTTCTTCTTCCTCCTTTGATCTCCGGGATTTCTTTTTCTTCTCCACGGTATCAAAGTTGGGGATCAGTCCCAGGGTGGATAGTTCCAGATATTTTTCAACATCCTCGGAAGATTTGATCGTATCATCCAGCAGATACCGCATCACGATAATGCCGGCTGACAGGATCACACCGAGCATTGCTGCGATCAATGTCCACTTCGGGATAGAAGGCTCACAGGGTTTTTCCGGCAGGTTTGCTTCATCTGCCACATTTACTGCCTCCACATCGGTCACATCCTTGATATGTACCGCTGCCACATCACGGATACTATTGGCTATGATCTGTGCATTTTCGGGATTTGGATCTTTTACTGTGATGCTGATGATGCGGGTGTTGGTCGTATTTTCTACGGACACTCTCTTTTTCAGACTCTCGTAGCTTTCATTCAGCTGATACTGTGCGATCACCTTTTCCAGCACTGTGCGTCCAAGGATCAGTTCTTCATAGTCCTTGGTCAGCTGGCTGGCCAGCTGTGCATCACTGTAAGTCATGCTGTTCTCATTCCCTTTGCTGGTAGAGATATAGATGCTGGTCGTTGATTCATACTGGGGTGTGATCAGGAAAAAGCTAACCGCGAATCCGATAGCCGCCGTAGCCAGTGTTGCCAGAATAATGATCCATGCCTTGTGCAGAAGCAGGCCGAACAGATCCTGTAAGTCAATTTCAATTACGTCTTCCTGATTAGAAGTCTGCATATTGTTTTTCCTCTCATTGTACATTGGTCAATTCATTAGTGTTACTTCAGGAACCTTCTGGCGTTGCCTCCGGTAAGTTCCGCAGCATAGATATCTCCGTATTTTTTGCGGAGGGTCTCCGCACATTTCTCTATATAAGGAGCCCTGCCCTCCGGTCTGTGTGCATCTGTGGATACGAAATCCACCAGACCGTTTTTCAGCAGGCTCTTCACATTCTGTTTTGTAGTAAAACCGTTATCTCCGGTCACAGAAGCGCAGTTCACCTGGATCAGTGCCCCGATCTCCCTCATCCACTGGATGGCAGCGAATTTCCGCTCCATCAGGTTCCGGTACCTTTCCACATGGGCGATCACCGGCTGATAACCGAAGCCCAGGATCTCTCTGACTGCATTGTGGATATACTTTTCCTCTGCATAGGGCTCGAATTCCACCAGTACACAGTTGGAAGCTCCCAGGGTGATGATCTTTCCCTCTTCCATCCATTCCGACATTTCTTCTATATAGTAATACTCGGTGCCTTTTTTTAAAGTGATCTGGATTCCTTCTGCTGCAGCCATCTCCTGTACCAAGCGTATTTTCTCCTCTACTTTTGCAAGCGTTGGATGTCCCTTCCCCGGCATACAATGGGGGGTAGTATAAATGATACGGATGCCTTCTTCTTCCGCTACCCGTAACATGGCAAGTGTCATGTCCATGTTCTTGGATCCATCATCCAGACCGGGCAGTATGTGGGAATGCATATCAATATATTCCATGCGATAGTTCTCCTTTTTTGATCCCGGCATGGCGCCAGAGCGCCACACCGGTCTCATAGAAACCACTCTACCTTTTTACTTCAATTTCATTCTTATTTCATTTATGACCAATACTTCATAAGGCCTTATGAAATCAAGTTCGTAAGAATATCTTAGAACTCGCCGGTCTTGGGTGCCTTCACTGCGGTTGCTGCAACATCAGCTGCATCAACTACCATGAATGCAACCGGAGAGAAGCTGGTGAAAGTACCGGTTACGGTGAGGTCATCACCGAGAACGCCGGAACCAACTACTTCCCAGGTGTAAGGTGCGTTGGGCTGTCTGTGAAGGACATATACCATATCACCCTTCTTAGCGCCGGGAACCTTGAAAGGAACCTGTACGCCGCCTGCAGGGATCTCTCCGCTGTAGGATACATCAACTGCTGCTACCAGTTTAGCGCTGGTAGGAACGTTTAAGTCTTTCAGAACAGACTCTGTGGAAGTAACAGATACTACCTGTTTAGCCAGTCCTTCATTGGGAACTGCTACAGAAGCTGCTGCTACGGAAGTCTTAACTTCCTTTGCTGCTGCTACGACATCAACGCCGGCAGCGGTCTTTACAACAGGATCAGCCTCAGGGCTGTTTGCTGCAAAGGTAGGAACTGCCATAGCTACGGTCATAACTGCAACTAATAACAAAGCATATACTTTTTTCATTGGACATTTATCTCCTTTCGTAGAGTATAGAATGGTCTCTATATATAAACGGTCGTCTCCGGCCGGTTATACCTAATTCACTTCCTCGTAGAAGACATCGAGGATTAGCTGATACAGTGCATCATCATCTACGTTGAACTCCGCATACTTTTCCCCCATGGTAACTGCACCGTCAATGGTATAGATATTATCTGTATCAAAGGAGCAGTTCATATATTCAGTACACAGATATACTGCCTGATCCAGGCTGAGGCTGGTCACCATCTGCTTTTCTGCGGTCTGGTACAGCTTCACGGGAAGGGTCATGTCTTCTTTCATGCCCTGCTTTAATTGGTTGACGAAAGCAACTGCATAGGCCTTTTGTCTGGCAATGCGCTTATTATTGGAAGCGACATCCGGAGAATTCACGGCTCTTGCACGTACAAATTCATTTGCCCTGTTTCCCTTCAGGGTAATCGTCTCTCCTGCCGTGAACAGCTTCGGCTTCAATTCCGCCAGCTCCTCCGGCACGGTCACGGTCACGCCGCCTACCGCATCGTTTAGGCTGGCAATACTGTTCATGGACAGTGCACAATAGCCATGGATTGGCAATCCATAGAGCAGTTCCGACACTGTCTCTTCCATGAGCTGGCAGCTCCAGTCTCTGCCGTTGCCATAGGCATATTGCAGAGCCAGCTGTTCCGTCCGGTCCTCCACGAAGCTTCCGTCAGTAGCATATACATGTACCGGCACCATGGAATCTCTGGAGATATTGATGAGTTGAATGGTCTTCGCCTCGTCATCCAGTACCGCCAGGATCACGCAGTCCGCCTGACCTGCCTTACCGGGTGTTTTCTCCTTTGCAATGCCGTCACGGCTATCGATTCCCAGACAGAGAATGTTCATAAGATTATCTTTATATTGGTAAGTCTTGCCGTTGTAACGGATCTGACCCTCCTGCAGTTCATAGGATTCTTCCGCTTCCTGCGTTTCGGAATCAGTAGCGTTATCATTTTTTTCATTTGCAACGCTCTGCATGTTCTGTGCGGCATTAGTACTGTTGCCCTGTGCATGATGAAGCAGGTTTGCACGGCCGGTGGACCGCCACACGTTAACGAGGATCACTGCGATCACCGCAAGGATTGCAAGCAGTGCCAGCAATATTCCCAGCGCACATAATATCTTCGTGCGGACACGTTTTCTGTGCCGGATGACGTGCTGCTTATTGTACTCCGCAGCTTTTCTTCCGGTCAGCTGGGATTCGTCCCGGTCATCTTCTGCCGGAATATCTATGAGGCTGTCTCTGCTTTCTTCCTTCTTCATAGTCTGTCTCCACGCATAAAATACTCTGTTGATCTATTCTGTCGTTGCTGCCGTCCGGGCAGTCTCCGTACCCGGTTCTCTGTCAGTCAGCACGGCCTGCACCAGGAGTCGGTTGTTCGGCTGGCTACCGATACAGGTCACTAATGTAATGATCTGATCGTCCGTTGTCACTGTGATATCCTTGTCAATATTCGCACTCATGTCACGGGTGCTGAATATGGAATCCAGATATTTCTGATAGACCTCCGGGTCTGTAAAATCAAAGCTGTACAACAGGTGTCTGTCATCGTAGATATGTGCTGCGAAAATGGTATAATGCAGTACTTCGTCCGGCAGATAGATCAGCACTTCTCTGTTCGCATCAAAAAAGTCCGGATCTTCGTATTTATGCAGTTGGGCAAACATGGAGCCGTTCTTCATATTGTGTCCATAGATCACGGTATTATTGTCTGTGAAGTCCTTACTATTAAGATTCTCGGTATAGATGCAGCCAGGATACCCATAAGAACCGTCAATATTGTGCATGAGATAATAGGAATTGTCGGATGCATGCTGTAAGATCGGATAGTCAATATCGGTACCGGGCACTGTGATCCAGGCATAGACATCCGGATTCACTGCCTGAAGTTCTTCGAACTTCACAGGGACGACTTCGCTCCGCTCTTCTACTGCTGTCTCAGTCTCTGCCGTCTCCGTTGCCTTCATGCCTGACAGCATTTCGTTGATCTCATCCTCGGTCATGGCAGCTTTGGCTTCCTCGGTGCCCTGTTCGGTGCTTTCCGTTGAGCTCTCAGTTTCGGCAGCCGCATTGTCCGTCGGACGATTATAGATGATATGAGAGATTCCGCTCGCTAAAAAATAAGCCATAGCCAGACCGGCCACGCCCGCGATTACGAAAATAATTTTTTTCTTCATTTGTACTTCCTCTTTCCGGACTTTTCCGGGCTATTGTAAGAATTTCCTCTGCCGCTACGTTTTTAACGTAATTTTATCTTCTGTTTTAAACGTAACCATTATATACGTTTAAAGCTGGTATTGTCAATAGTTTACGGTCTTCATAATGTAAATAGGATGATGTTGCTTTAGCACGGACCGAATTGGGAGACACTGTAGTACGTAGTGCAAAACAATATGGGGAATTTCATGGGGTTTATACTATTGGAGGTATGAATGAAAAAAACATACGATCGATTGGCTGCCGGTGACCGAATTCGTCAAAAAAGAAACCTGTTGGGGTTCACGCAGGATGAAATGGCTGAAAAAATAGACCGTGCCGCTAAATATTATGCCGATATTGAACGTGGCAGCTGTGGTATGAGTGTAGAAACTCTGATGGCACTTTCCGAAGCTTTAGATATGTCACTGGATTATATTATTTACGGAAAAGAAATCGAAGAAAACGGATACCCCGGGCAAACAGCCGAAGTATCCGCTATTTTAACTATGCTGAATAATTCCGAACAAAGAGAACGTGATTATGCGCTCAGACTTTTAAAGCTTTTTCTGGCTTATCAGAAATAAAGTCCTGACTAGTTAAATCCGAACAACTTCTGACAGATTCTATATCCCTCCACGGAAATCTTACGACCGCCTCTTCCGGGCAGATTCATGGTTCCACCCATGATGCCGTTACGCATCCACAGGTAGAGTCTCTTGTCTTTTTCTTTCAGGTACTCCCACAGCTCTTTCTTTTTCTCCAGATGCTCAGGAGTGCCGGAACGGATCAGCAGCACAGAGGATACTGTCATGATGATCTCTAAATAATTGCGCATATACTGATACAGGCGTCTGTTTTTGACCAGTTCTGCTTTTTTGTCTACGAGATAATCGATCATCAGCCTGGTCACACGGATCTGCTGGTCGATCCTGGAGATCATGACCGTCTCGTTCACGGACTGATCCTGTCTTCCTATATAATATCTGTAGAAATTCACATCCAGATAATACATATTCTTCACATAGGGAAGCGGCTCGAATACATACAGATTATCTACATAGAAGGTATGCTCGGGAAGCTTCAGTCCGCATTCCTGGAGCAGCCTGGTACGGAAGATCACGGAATGCATCAATATGTAATGTCCCTTGATAAAATGATGGCAGTCTGCCCAGGTAAACATCTTCTCCACCGGCAGAATATGGCGATACTGGATCACCTTTTTACGGCGCTCGCCTTCTTTTTCATAGACATAATTGCTGATGAGCATGTCCAGTGCCTGACCGCCTCCTGCCAGCTCCCGCAGAGTGTCCAGAATCTTAAAATATGCATCCTGCTTCACCCAGTCATCGCTGTCCACTACTTTAAAATACAGTCCCTTGGCATTGGCAATTCCGGTATTCACTGCGGAGCCATGTCCTCCGTTCTCCTTATGGATAGCACGGACAATGGTAGGGAACTGTGCCTCATATTCATCTGCGATCTCTGCGGTACGATCCTTGGTGGATCCGTCATCAATGATCAGGATCTCTACATCCTCACCGCCGATGAGCAGAGAATCAATACATTTTCTCATATACTTTTCAGAATTGTAGCAGGGAATTGCTATGGAAAGTAATTTCATATCGCTGTCCTTTCTTATATACAATGATACCAGTGTCAAAAGGTCTAAGCCCACATGAGCTTGCTCATAAGTCGATGAAAGGCCTTGTGTAGGATCGTTCCGTGCTGCCGCCCGGCTGTCAGCCTTCCTCTCTTGGGATTCCAAGCTGCATGCGTAGACCCTTCGCATAGACTGCAAATGCCGAAGGAATGGGATATCTGTCTTTCGTCTCCCGGGGTTCAATATAGATCCAGTCTGCAGAATCCGGTCCCGCCTTCTTCGGTGCGAGCTCATCCACCCGGATGAGGTATCCCTTCATATGCCATTCCCTGTGGGAGAAAATATGCTTTGCATCCTCTAACGGCTGGATCCTGAGTACCTGCAGTCCGTTCTCTGTCAGATATTCCTTCACTTCTTCCGCCGTACAGAATCCCTTCATTGACGGAAACTCATACATTCCGGCGAGCAGCCCCTTAGCCGGCCGCTTGTGCAGCACCGCAAGCTCCGCATCCCGGATAATAAGGATCGTCTTCTCCTCTATGGTCCGTTCCTTTGCCTTTGCCTTATTCGGGTACTGTTGCTGCGTTCCATCTTCGTATGCCAGACAGATCTGCCTGAGCGGACACTCCTCACAATGAGGGGCACCGTTTGGAATACACACGCAGGCTCCGATCTCCATCATTGCCTGGTTAAAATCCCCGGGTCTGTCCTTCGGTATAACCTCCCACAGATCCTTCTCCACGGACTTTTTCACCTTGTCCTCGGAGATGCACCGCTCATCCTTACGTATTCTGGAGATCACTCTGAGCACATTGCCATCCACCGCCGGATTCGGTCTTCCGTAAGCAATAGAAGATACAGCTCCCGCCGTATAGCTTCCGATTCCTTTTAATTTCAGCAATTCTTCATAAGAATCCGGCATTCTGCCGCCGTAGTCTTCCACGATCTGAATTGCCGCTTTCTGAAGGTTCCGCACCCTGTTATAATAGCCCAGACCTTCCCACAGCTTTAACAGAATCTCCTCCGGCGCTTCCGCTAATGCTGCAATATCCGGCAGGGTATCCATGAATCTCTGAAAATAGGGCTTCACCGCTTCCACTCTGGTCTGTTGTAGCATGATCTCAGAGACCCATACGCGATAGGGTGTGGGCTGTTCTCTCCAGGGAAGGATCCTGCGATTATTATCATACCATTTTAAAAGTGGTTTGGGAATCGCAAGAAGGTCACCTTTCCTAAAGATTTCCTTAAAATCTGTTAAATTTTCACTAATGTCTATCTCAGACGATTGCATTCAAACTTCTCCATGGTGAGCAGGCAGTTTTTCAGTTCTTCATAACGTTCCTCTGTCTCACCGTCATTTACTTCGATATCGCAGGCGATCGCCATGGTCGTGATCATCTCATCGGTGATCCGGTGATGTAATCCTGCGAGAATATTTAACTTCTGCTCATAAGAATCCGCATCCAAAAATTCCAATACCAAAGGATCCAGTTCGGGCTCCTCCGGCTGTGTCTCTACAGATGCCGGCTGCGCTGTTGCCTGTGCTGCCACAGTCGCCGCGTCCTGCACCGCTGCTGCCTGCGCTGTCCAAATCGCCGCGTCCTGCGCTGTTGCTGTCGGCACTGCCTGTGTTGTCGTCTGCCCACCGTTCACTTCATCGGTCTCACGTATCTGTCTGTCCGCATCCGCACCCTGTAATTCAAAGCGGAATCTCTGCTGCACCTCAGGGTATTTGACCTTATCCACTTCGCTCGTAAACATCGCAAGCGGTCTCGCATAGATCTTGAACTCTCCGTACATTGCCTGATAGATCACCAGCTGCTCTCCGGTCTCCGAATGCTGTGCTATCGTGACGATCTGGTACAGATTCCCTTTAAAATGCTTATATATCTCATGTGGTTTGGGAATAAATGTCATCTGTCCTTCTCCTTTCCCATCGCCTCTGCTGCGGCATATGGTAACAGTATAACCCCTATTTTGAAAAATGTCATGTCTCCCTTAAAAATCTGTCAAAAGATATTCGTAAGAGATGATGTAACTGCCGGAAGCATTGCATGCCTGCATAAGCTCTGCACTGAAGGCTTCCCGTTCCTCTTCGCTCATGTCATTGATCCTCTTATGATGGATCGTGAAAGTATACTCCGGATCGCCGGCAGCATCTGTCACATACGTCAGAGTGACGCCGCTGTTCGTATACCCGTTATTCTTCAGATATTGTCTTACATCCGTAAGCAGCTGCTGTTCCTGCACTCTGTTCTCTACCCGCTGTGCCTCATCCCGGCTTTCGCTTCTGGCGGTTCCTCCCACGCACAATACAATGATCAGGATCAATACAACAGTGACAACATAAAATGCAACATTGGAAACAGCCTGTCTTCTCATAATCTATACCTCTTTCTATTCATACATGATACGTTTTCCATCGGGTCATCCCCGATCTGACAGGTATAGACTACTCTTTTTTTAGTCCGTTAAAACTCCCTTATTTATTCAAAATATTCCGCCCCGGCCGCCTCCACCGCTGCCTTCAGCCCAAGTGCCGACATCCTCGTGGCACCGTTGCCCCAGATGATCATCTGCTCCAGGGCATCTGAGGTAGCTACCGTCACGCGGTATTTCTGCGGTTTTGCTCCCAGCTCATGCGTTGTGCGCTCAATATACTGGTCTGCGGTCTCCGCTTCCTTCGTATAGACCACTTCTATATTATGATATTTCATGGTGGATCCGGGATTCCCCTTCACCTTATAAGCATCGTAGACCAGGATCAGCCGGCATCCCTGATAGCCCTGATAATTGCACAGGATATCCATCAGCTTATCCCTGGCGCTGTCCAGGTTGATCTTCGAAAGCTCCCGCAGCTCCGGCCATGCGAAAATAATATTATAGCCGTCCACCAGCAGATATTCTTCCGGTTTTTCCTGAGGGCCTGCTTTGGCCTTCGGTGTCCGCACGCTGTCCGTCTGGCTGCTCGTATAGTTGCTGCGGCTGCCGGAAGAAGTATGATATCTTCGGAATCTGTGGGAATCCTCTGCCCGTTTCCCATAGGTCCGACGGAAGATCTCTTCGATCTCCTCCTGAGATATGACACGCTCTGTGCCGCCGCCCGTCTGACGTACAGCTCCCTGCCGTCTGTTCACTGCCGGCATTCCCTGTAAAGCGTCATCACCAGACTCTGCATTCTCCTCCGAATCCGGTACCCAGCCGCTCTCCACATGGGCGTATTCCGGCACCTGATCCCAGGGCACCTGGAAACCGGCTCCGTGAGCGCAGAATACGGAACCGGTAGGATTGACAGTATCCGCCTCCGGATCGTAATTCGTCTGTGCCATCACCTCTTCCGTATTATGGCAGGGCTCGTACCCCTGCAGGCTACAGGACAGTCTGCCGTGTCCTTTGGTATAGGAAGCTACTTCTCTGGCGTAATCCCGCATGGTTGCCACCGGCACACTGCCCGTCAGTACGCTGTTGTTTCCTTCAGTCACCGGCGGATCGAATCGTCCGTTCATCCTGGTGATATCTGACATTGCTCTGCCGAGATTCTCTGTCGGTACTTCCAGCCGATAGGAAAACCACGGCTCAAGCAGAATACTTTTTCCACTGCGCAGTCCCTGGCGGATGGCGCGATAAGTTGCCTGCCGGAAATCCCCGCCTTCCGTATGCTTAGTATGTGCCTTGCCGGCAATCAACAGTATCCGAAGATCTGTGATCTCCGATCCGGTGAGCACTCCCACATGCCTTTTTTCCTCCAAATGAGTCAGGATCAGTCTCTGCCAGTTCCGATCCAGCATATCCTCACTGCATGCAGATGCGAACTGCAGTCCGCTGCCCCGTTCACCGGGTTCTAGCAGCAGGTGTACTTCCGCATAATGTCGCAGGGGTTCAAAATGTCCGATGCCTTCCACCGGCTCCGCCAGCGTCTCCTTATAGACAATACTTCCCGCATCGAATTCCGCTTCCAGTCCGAAGCGCTCCCACAGGATATTTTTCAGGATCTCCATCTGCACCTGCCCCATGACCTGCATATGTATCTCCCGCTTTTCCTCCTGCCATAATACATGTAACTGCGGCTCCTCTTCTTCCAGCTGTCTGAGCTTTCCGAGCGCTGTCACCGGATCCACATTCGGGGGGAAACTCAGTCTGTATGTCAATACCGGTTCCAACACCGGTGCCAGATTCTCGCTTTCATAGCCCAGTCCCTGTCCTGCAAATGTCTTCGTGAGTCCCGTGATCGCGCAGACTTCTCCCGCCGGCACGCTGTCTGCGGTCTCATAGCTTCCTCCGTTGTACAGGCGCAGCTGGTCTGCCTTTTCCTCCCAGGTCTCTTCCCCGGCACTGCTTTTCTCATTACCGATCATCATTTTGACCCGAAGAGTCCCTCCGGTGACTTTCAGATACGTCAGACGGTTCCCCGCCGTATCTCTGCCGATTTTATAGACTCTGGCTCCAAACTCCTGTGAATATTCCGGTTCCGGCAGATAGAAATTCAGCCCGTCCAACAGCTTTTCTATGCCTTCCTGCCTCAACGCCGATCCAAAAAAGCAGGGAAACAGCTTCCGCTGCGCCACGGTGAATGCCATACTCTCCGGCTGCAAGTCTCCGGTCTCCAGATATTCCTCCATCAGTGCTTCGCTGCACATAGCGGCATGTTCCAGTTCCTGCTCACGATTTTCTCCGTATTTCTCCTGCACCATGATATTTTCAACGATTACAATATTGCCATCCAGCTTACTTTGCAGTTCGGTCAATATTTTGTCGCGCTCGGTGCCCGGCTGATCCATTTTATTTACGAATAAAAATACCGGAACCTCATACCTTTTCAATAATCTCCACAGTGTGTATACATCCCCCTGCACGCCGTCGCTACCGTCGATCACAAGGATCGCTGCATCCAGTACCTGCAGTGTCCTCTCCATTTCAGCGGAAAAATCCACATGTCCCGGGGTATCTAACAGTGTGATATCCACATCTTTCCACTGGATTCTCGCCTGCTTGGAAAAGATCGTGATGCCTCTCTTCCTCTCCATGTCCCCATTGTCCAGAAAAGCATCTCCGTGATCCACTCTTCCTGCCTTGCGGATCGTTCCGCAGGTATATAAAAGGCCTTCCGCCAGTGTCGTCTTGCCGGCATCCACATGTGCCAGAATTCCTATAATTAATTTCTTCATTCTTATCGTTAACCCTTCTATGCCCGGTTCCTGTTGCTTCTTCAGGTTTCTTGTCTATCCCTTATCTGTTTCTTACCGCCTTTTTACCGCTTCTTTATCTTTACAATCTACGATACTATATTTTTTCCGTTTTTCCAACTGTTTTATCTATCTTGAGGATGTCAAACTTGCGGATGTCATTGCCAATCCGCTTACAGATAGGCTATAATCATAGCATACTTTCCATTAACAGGAGGAGCTATGATCAAATTGATTGCAACCGACATTGACGGTACGCTGCTAAAAGACGGTACGCTGATGCTGGATCCCGAATATATGACTGTGATTGATAAACTCACCGAAAAAGGAATCATTTTCGTTGCCTGTTCCGGCAGACAATTTATCAGTGAACGGAAGCTTTTTGCTCCCATACGGGATAAGCTTCTCTATATCACGGACGGCGGCACGGTAGTCCGTACCCCGCACAAAATTTTAAAAGTCCACACTCTGCCCGAAGATGTCTGGCATGGGATGTGCGAAACAGTCCGAAACAACCTGCCGGACTGTGATTGTTTTATTGCCACCCCGGACTATTGTCTGGCGGAAGATGCCGGAAGCCGCATGTTCCGATGGCTCACAGATTCCTACGGATATGATATCCGCGAAGTTCCGGATCTGTTAAAAACACCTGTGGACAACGTGATCAAATTCACTGTATATCACCCTTCGGCATGTGAAGAAATGTGCGCCCCTCTTTTCACTCCCACCTGGCAGACCAAGGCTAAAATCGCTTCCTCCGGCAAAGAATGGATGGACTGTAACCCGTTAGGTGTCAACAAAGGAACCGCTATTCGCTTTCTTCAGGAATATCTTGGCATTGCCCCGGATGAGACCTGCACTTTCGGAGACAATCTAAATGATATAGAAATGCTTGAGAGCGCCGGAACCAGCTATGCGGTATCCAACGCCAGAGAGGAAGTAATCGCTGCCGCAAAGGGAACCTGTGCACCTTATTGGGAAAACGGCGTGCTGCAAGTATTAAAAACTTTTCTCTAAGCTTGACACTGTCACGATAAAGCAATATAGTAAGGAAGTAAATATTATATTCCGCTAGGGGAGCGCATCGCTGAGATTGAAGTGCTGTAAAACTATGCCATCACTTCTAACCCTCACTACTTGAACCGGATAATACCGGCGTAAGGAAGCATAGATTTCATGCAGTTATCGTCTACATATACACTGCTGATAACAGTGTATGAGAACCGTACATTATAAGAGTGCCGTTCAAGACTGTAATTTTTGCATGGATACGATGTTGTCCCTCCTCGCGCATACGAAGGAGGATTTTTTTATGTTGTACAATGTTGTTGTGAATGACTGGGGCGAGACTACTTATGTCCCCACTTCTCTGGGCAATGTCCTGTTAGTGGTTGTCCTGATTGCTCTGCTGGCTGTGGCCGTTGTATTTGCCCGTAAGCAGAGAAATAAGACCGGCTCTGACGACGGTGACCGGAAAATGGCTCACGGTAAGCTGACCGTAAAGCAGCTGGCTTTTTGCGCTATGGCAATCGCTCTTGGAACCGTGCTGTCTAACATCAAGCTGTTCCATTTTCCTACCGGCGGTTCCATTACGCTTCTGTCCATGCTGGTGATCTGCCTGCCCGGTTACTGGTTCGGTCTGGGTGCAGGTATTGCCACCGGCGTAGCTTACGGTGTGTTACAGCTTCTCATCGATCCTTATGTATTGTATCCCATGCAGTTGATCGTTGATTACATTTTGGCTTTCGGTGCTCTGGGATTGTCCGGGCTCTTCTCCAATGCGAAGTTCGGACTGCTGAAAGGATATATCACCGCTGTGCTGGGCAGATATGTGTTCGCCGTGATCTCCGGATGGATCTTCTTCGGGGCGTATGCCTGGGAAGGCTGGGATCCCCTGCCCTATTCCCTCGCCTACAATGCGATCTATATCTTCGCTGAAGCGGCAGTAACATTACTAATCCTGTCCGTGAAACCGGTGCAGAATCTGTTCTCGAAGTTAAAACAGATGGCTTTAAATGATTAGGTAGATTGAGAGTTTACGCGAGCAATGAGCCACGCATAGGCAAAATAAGAACCGTGATTGGGAGCTTGCTCACAAATCACGGTTTTTATTTTTGCCGTGATGCGGCGAACGCCGCGAAGAGAAATACGATTGGCAGCATTTTTTGCTGACAATCTTATGAATAGCGTGGCTCATTGCGGAGAACCGCCAATAAATGTGGAGCGCCCTTTGCGACACATTTATGAATTGGGTGCATGGCTCGTAACGTAGGGTTGCCGTAGACCGGGCGAACGCCCGCCTGTGCCCTTCTTCCGCCTCAGCGTGAATAGTTTGTGGGTATGGGAAGCTTGTTTCATTGCTGATACCCACACTATGAATAAAACTACCGGGGCTTAATTGACTAAATTTGTTGATTACGCTCCCGCGTAACATAAACTGCCGGGGCTTAATTGACTGAATTTGTTGATTAAGCCCCGCGTAATGTAAACTGCCGGGGCTTAATTAATTAAATTTGTTGATTACGCCCCGCGTAACATAGACTGCCGGGGCTTAATTGACTAACTTTGTTGATTATGCCCCGCGTAACGTAAACTACCGGGGCTTAATTGACTAAATTTGTTGATTACGCCCCGTGCAACAATGAATTCCGTACAAAAAAGTTCCTAAATCAGGAATTTTTGTACGGAATTTTTTCATTTTGCATGTTCAGCGAAAACTGTATATATCCCCGCAGCACAGTAGGGCATCAGCAGCAAGCTATACAGGAAGATATAGCGAGAATTGGCTTCCCAGAGGATATGGAACAGGAAGCCTCCGAGTACGGCGATGAGCCCCACATAGAGATACAGGGAATCTGTGTCGCTGCCCTGCGGAGCCGTGGCGGTGTTCTTCCGTTTGCGATGAACTGTGCTTACGCAGAACACCAGTGTTCCCAGATACAGCACATCCTGCCAGGCATTGCCCCATTCGATATAGGCAGAACTGAGGGATCCGTCATAGACTTTCTGGAAGAATCCACTCCGTCCGCCGTAAGCGGCAAGGGTTGCCTGGCGGCTGGCGTAGGTGCCGTCTGCCCACTGGGACAGATGCTTGCGGGCATAGAAGTCCACAGCATATCCCGGATGTTCCCGGAAGTATGCCAGGCGCTCCAAAACTGCCTGCCGGCTGATCTCATTTGCCAGAGCAGAATCCATTCCGGCGGCATCGTAGGTATCGATATTGAAGCCGTTATACCAGCCGCATCCCCGGGAGGCTTCCTGCATTCCCATGGCAAAATAGGACATGGCGGTGACACCGGAGCTTAATGTGTTACCGGCCTTTTTCTCATAACATTTCTGTACCAGAGGCAGAATCCCCACAGAAGTAACGGCAAGACATACCGCCATACCGAGCAGGCATAAGCGTGCACGAATGCTTCGTCCAAAACGCATCGATTCGAAGAGCAGCACCAGCAGTACGGCGATGATCGGAATCAGTGAGTTCTTACGCAGCATTACACTCAAAGCGAGAAATAAGATGCTGCCGGTACCTGTAAAAAATGCAGACCGGGTGCAATGAAGCTTTGGAGACAATATTGTCTCGGAAGATGCCTCGGAGGCAAAAGGCTTCACCGACATTCCTTTACAGGAAATGTCAGAGGCGCGTCCCGGAAAAGTTATGCCGGACAGCAGACGCAGCAACAGGTACAATCCCACGGACAATGCCGCGAAGGAAGGAATCTCCCCATAGACGAAGGAGCTGTACATGATCATGGGGAGATTACAGCATACCAGGAGCAGATAGCAGCAGGAGATATTCTCCCAGTGTTCCCGCCACAGGTATTTTAAGGACAGATACTGGAACAGGACCGCCGCGCACAGCAGGCATACATAGATGAGCTTGATAAAATGCCAGGCAGGTGCGGAGATGCCGGTGAGGTTCCAGATCCGGAGGAACAGTTCTAAAAATGCCATCAGCCCGATCTGCTGTGGATAATAGGAGAGATAGGAGACGGTGGGGTGGATCACATCAAGATTTCCCTGGATCCATTCCAGAGCCGCATTATATACGGACATGGCATCCGCAGCCGGAACGGTGCGCCCGAACAAAATCAATAGAACACCCAGACAGAAGACGAAACCCAAAGTAAAGATCAGAAGTCCTCGTCTGAACTTTCTCCCAAACCTATCATAGAAGTGAAGACAAGCACAGAATAAGAGTCCAAAGCCTGCAAGCTCCAACAGATTCCACAGTGGATTATCCAGACGAAACAGCACCTGTTGTGTCTCCATATTGTCGGCGTAGCAGGTGGTGAGAAAACTGCCCGCAAACAGCAGCACAGCGAGAAGCAGAGTTAGGATTCTGACAATGCCGAGCCCGAACCGATAAATTGTATTGCCGCAGGATCCGTTCTGAGATCTTTTCATAAAAGCATTTCCTCCACATTTCTATGAGTGAATTTATTATAGCATAACACATCTGTAAAATGACCCACAAATGATAATTTTGTCCCGTTGAGAGTCTCAATCCCTTTTTTTATAATAAAGTCATAAAGAAACAGACAAAAGGAAAATTAAGACTAAGATATCAGGAAAGGAAAAGATATGCGGGATTATTGTTTACAGATTGACAATACAGTATTGGAGACCTGCAATTTTTTAAATACAAGATGTGAGACCGTACAGCCGGAAGTGGACGCTGATTTTCCTTATCGCCCGGTGCATACGGGACGCATTGATAAGATATTCCGGATGCAGGATGAGACCCGCAAAATGGTGAGTTATATTCCGAAGAATTTCCCGGCGGCAGGAGAAGGAATCCTGATCCTGGCAGCGCGAGGAGAAACCGCGGAGGACTACCTGGAGAAAAAAGATTTTTGGAGACAATATGCTGAGAAAAGAAATGCGGTGATCATCATATTAGAAGCTGCGGAAGAAGGCTGGCGGCAGCGGGAACTGCAAAAGGATGTGGATTTTCTGGATGCGGTACTTTTATTCCTCTGTCAGAAAGAATGGTACTGTGTAAATGAAGCATCCATCTATCTCTACGGAATTGGTGACGGTGCTTATACGGCAACTGCATATAGTCTGGCAAAACCGGAAAAGATCGCGGCATTTGCCACCTGGGGCACGGCGAAACTCCATCCGGATTTATTAGAACAGATTCGTAACAAGAAAAGCATTGCAAGACCGGAATTAAAAAATGCCGATTATCCGGTGGCGGCATGGATGATTCGTGAGACCGGGGAGGATGCTCCCACGGCAGAATACATAAAAAGCACGCTCCGGTGTGGAGAGGAAAAAATCGTCTCCGACAAAGCACAGATTTATCTTCAGAATGCAAAACGCTTCCCGAGAACTATAAATGATGAGTGCTGCGCAAGACTGCTTCTTAGCACCAAAGAGCAATTCCCCGATGGACCGGAAGCGGAAGAGGTGTTGGATTTTCTGTTACAGTATAGGAGGTGGTTCGGTCAGGAGAACGGACATCTGCGTTACACCAGAACCCCGGAGGACCTGGGACTTACCTTATACCGGTGTGAATATCAGGGACTGCATCGCTATTACTACGTGTATGAGCCCAGCAGCTACCGGCACGGCGTCGGAGGCAAGAGACCATTAGTCCTGGCAATTCACGGATATTCCTGTACAGGAGAGATGTTCGTACAGAATACGCAGTGGAATGATGTGGCGGAAGAGAAAGACTTTTTTGTCATATTCCCCACAGCTTATCCCGGCATGACACAGAGCAACTGCACACCACTGCCCATGTGGCGGAACGGTCCTGCGGTATGGGGACCGCAGAACGATGTGGATGATGTAGCATTTTTAAGCCATGTGCTGGATGAAGTGGAAACTAATTACCCGATTGATACGGAGCGAGTCTATGTGACAGGACATTCCAATGGCTCGGTCATGACGCAGATTCTGGTGAATAAGATTCCGGAGCGGTTCGCAGCGGCGGCACCGGTGGGGCTGACACACGGAGATCTGGGGATCCTGCCGTATACGAGCTGTCCGAATGTGAGAATTCCGTTCTGGCTGTTAAAAGGAGAACTGGATATCGGCTGTGCCTGTGATATGAGCGAAGAATCCCCCAACACGGTGATGCTACAGCTGATGTGCGGCGCCAACCATGCGGATTACAGCAGCCCGAAAGAACAGACCAACGGAAAATTCCGCAATAAAACATTTTCCGATGCGGAGGGCAGACCCATGGTGCGTTTCACGGAAATGGAAAAACTACCGCATGCATATACCACGGAAATGTCTTATGCAATATGGAATGAGTACTTTGCAAAGTTCAGAAGATGTGGGGATGGCAAAATCGAATATACAGAATAGGAGGGAAAGCAATGGATACGATTCTTGAAATGAAACATATTGTAAAAACATTTCCAGGAGTAAGAGCAGTAGATGATGTAAGCATATCTGTGAAAAAAGGAGAAGTATACGCGCTGCTTGGCGAAAACGGCGCCGGTAAATCCACATTGATGAAGATTCTCGACGGCATACAGCCGGCGGACAGTGGAGAGATTATTTTCGACGGACAGAAAGTAAATATTAAAAGTCCTTCGGACGCTTTGAAACTCGGCATCTCCATGATTTTCCAGGAATTGAACCCGATCCCGGAGCTGACCATTGCGGAGAATTTGTTCGCAGGGATCCGCTTTCCCAGAAAAATGTGTGGTATCGTAGACTGGAAGGCAGCGTATCAGAAAAGCGAAGAACTGTTCAAAAGATGGGGGCTCAATTATGATCCCAGGAAAAAGATGAAATCCTTAAGCCTGGCGGACTGTCAGATGATAGAGATCATCAAGGCAATCTCATACAATGCTAAATTGATCATTATGGACGAACCCAGTTCTTCCCTGACGGAAAAAGAAGTGGGAAAGCTGTTTGAATTTATCAGAGAGTTGAAAAAAGAAGGAATCTCCATTATCATCATTACGCATAAGCTGGATGAGGTATATGCCATTACAGATACCGTGGCAGTCATGAGAGACGGCAAATATATCGGTTCCAAACCGACCAAAGAGATCACTAGAGCGGAGATGATCCGCATGATGGTAGGACGTGACATCAAGGAAGTATACAAAGAAAAAGATTACGAAATCGGCGATGTGGTCCTGTCGGTGAAGAATTTAAAGAGAGGCAGAATGGTCAATGATGTAAGCTTTGAGGTACATCAGGGAGAGATTCTTGGATTCTCAGGTATCGTCGGAGCTGGTCGTACAGAGACCATGCGGTGTATCTTCGGATTGGACCGGGCAGAGAGAGGTACGGTACTTTTGGACGGACAGCCGGTGCGCGTCAGAGAACCTCATGATGCCATCCATCAGGGAATCATGATGGTGACGGAGGACAGAAAAAAGGACGGACTGGTATTGATCCGGTCGATTTACGAGAACATGCTGCTGCCCTCCACTTACAGAAAGTCCAACAAAGGTATTCTGAACAAGAAAAATGAATCACAGGATGTGGACAAGTATTATAAAGAACTGGAAGTCAAGGCTCCTTCCATCAATGTCATTACGAACCAGCTGTCCGGAGGCAACCAGCAGAAGGTCATTATTGCGAAGTGGTTGATGATGAATCCCAAAGTATTGATTATGGATGAACCCACCAGAGGAATCGATATCCTGGCGAAATCCGAAATCTACAGGATCATGCGGGAGCTGGCGAAAAAGGGTGTTGCCATCATCCTGGTGTCTTCCGATATGGAAGAGGTACTGGGAGTATCGGACCGGATCGCCGTGATGTGTCAGGGACAGATCACCGGATTCCTGGACAGAGAGGAATTTGATCAGGAGAAGATCATGGAATACGCTACAGCCATCGGATAGAGGTATTACATATGACACCAGCAAAAGAAAGTGGGAGGATGAAAATGAAAAAGAAGATAGACTTAGGAAAACTGGCAGTGTTTTATTCAAATTACGGTGTATTCTTCGTACTGCTCATCGTATTTCTCGGAGCAGCAGTGTCTACACAGAACTTCCTGACAGCCAATAATATTTTAAGTGTCCTGAATCAGAATGCTCTGACGGCGATTCTCGGCTGTGGTATGACGATGTTATTGATCTCAGGCTACATGGATTTGTCGGCAGGACAATGTATGATCATGGCAAATGTGGCATGTGCCGTGGTACTGACGGCAACAAACAGTATTTTACTGGCGATCCTGGCAGCCATCGGCGTTGCGGTAGTGGGAGAGATGTTTAACGGATTTGCTATCAGCTATCTGCAGCTGAACTTCTTCGTGGCAACCCTTTCGTCCCAGTTCATCTTCAAGGGCGTCGGTTATCTGCTCTGCGACGGAACCCCGGTATACGGTACTCCCGGAATCACCGTACTGGCACAGTCCAAAATATTCGGCGTGATTCCTATCCTGATCATTTTTATGGTAGTGTTTGCCGGCATTGTTCACTTTATCCTGAACAAGACATCCTTTGGACGTTATCTGTATGCCATTGGCGGTAACAAAGATGCATCCAGAGCATCCGGTATCAATGTTAAAAAGACAACATTTATCAACTTCATCTGCATGGGTATTTTCGTAGGAATCACCGCGGTGCTGTATACAGCCCGGGCTAACAGTGGACAGCCTAACGGTACCGATCTTACCTTTGATACCATTATCGCAGCAGTACTTGGCGGTACCGGCGTGGTAGGTGGTGCCGGAACCATCATCGGAACGGTAGCAGGTGCCATGGTCGTAGGAATTATCAACAACGTAATGAATCTGGCAGGTGTTTCTCCTTTCTATCAGAACATCGTAAAAGGTATCATCATCTTCGTGGCAATTCTGATAGACAAGGTTACAAGAGATACAATTATGAAGGCAAAGTAAAAAACATGAGGTAAAGGAGAGGACAAGTATGAAGAAAAAGTTATTAGCGGCAATGATGTGTGTATGCATGATGGCAACAGCCCTCGTAGGATGTGGCAAGACGGATAGTGGGGCAGCAACAGACAGCAAGACGGAGGAAAGCGCAGAACAGTCTGCTTCTTCCGGTGAGAAAAAGTGGAAACTGGGATATTCCTCCCTGGCTTTCTTTGATGAAAGCTGTAAGAAGATGGCTGACGGCTTCATTAATCATGCCTCCGAATTCCCTGATTTTGATATTACGGTACTGGACGGTAATTCCGATATGAATACCCAGATTGCTACCATCGATACTTTCTGGAACAATGATGTGGATGTTATTGCCATTCAGGCATATCCCGGCATTGAGGCGAACCTGTATAAATTCTACGAAGCGAAGAAACCGATCATTTTCATTGACTTCTATCCTACCATCACGGACGACATCAAGGATATGGACTGGTATTTTGTAGGCTCCAGTGACTACTCCATGGGAGAGATCTGGGCAGAGTACCTGGCAGATGTACTGCCGGAGAACGGTACTGTCTGCGAGCTTCTGATCTCCGTAGGACAGCAGAACAGTATCGACCGCTCCCAGGGCTTACATGATAAGCTGGCAGAGTTACGACCGGATGTTACCATTCTAGATTCCCAGTCCGGTGAAGCAGATGCTACCACCTCCATGAACGTAACTTCCGACTGGATCCAGAGATTCGGAGCAGATGGAATCGACGCCATCGTTCCTCTGGGAACCGCTCTTACTGTCGGTGTGGTAGAAGCATTGAAGGCTGAGAACCTTGCAGGCAAAGTTATTGTGGTAAGTTCCGATGAGTCACCGGAAGTGGCAAAAGAATATCTGAGCAACAATTATGTCAGTGCGATCCAGTATCTGAACAACGAAGACTTGTCCCTGAAGGCTCTGGAAATTGCACAGCAGTGCATGGAAGGCAATCCTCCTGAGCAGAGAGAATATCGTCTGGAGAGAACTCTGTACACCATCGACAACATGGATGACTACGGAAAGTAAGAGGACACATATAAATTCAAAAAAGAAAATCAAAAGGAAGATCATGCAGATGGTCTTCCTTTTTTAAAACAGTCATGGGAGAAAACAAGAAAACAATGAATATCACAAAAAAACAAAAACAGTGGCTGATCGTGCTTGCGGGATTCCTGCTGTCGGGAGTCAATGTGGGAATCAACACGAACTGCAATACCGCTTTCTTAAACCCGGTGTGTGAAGACTTAGGACTAAGTATAAGCAGCTTTGCCCTGACAGCTTCCATTGTCTCTTTTGTATCCATTCCCTGTCTTCTGGCGATTCCGCAGCTTTTGAAGAAAATGTCTGCCCGGAGCCTTTTGATTTTCAGTGGAATGGGATTTATTTTATTCAAAATATTATTCGGATGTGCGGAGGAACTGTGGCAGTTCTATGCATGTTCTGTGGGAATCGGTATTTTTGCCCCGGGATTTGGTTACCTTACGGTGAATTCCATTATCAACCGTACCTTTACGGAGAATAACGGTCTGGCAGTAGGAATCGCATCCTCGGGAGCGGGAATTGTCGGTGCAGTGGCGCTGCCGGTGGTGACCTGGATGATCTCCGCTAAGGGGTGGAGATCCGGATATTACCTGGAAGCGGTGCTTGCCTTATTATTCATAGGATTTGCCGTAATACTGATCGGTGGAGAGAAAAAAGAGACCCAGGAAGAGACCGTATCCCACAGCAGTCGGTGGAAAATGAGCGGTCAGGAAAAAATTGCGTTTCTGCTCCTTCTCGTAGGACTGTTCCTATTGTGCCTGGTGGGCATGGGAATCCAACCGTACCTGATGCCGTATATGAAGAGCATCGGCTACACAACGGCGTTTGCGGCTGGTGTGGTCTCAGGGATCCTGACAATCAATACAGCGGCGAAAATCATTTCCGGCTATGTGTTTGACCGTGTCGGCACCATAGGGGCAGCGGGGATTACGGCGGGAACCATGATCGTTTCTTTGCTTCTTCTGGTGCTTCTGAAGGGCTCCCCGGTCGTATATCTGTTTGCGGTTATTTTTTCGTTTGCCTATGTGGCGCTTTCGATTCCGGCACCCTATTTTACCAGGCAGCTGTTTGGCGCGGACCACTTTACAGAATTGTACAGCATTGTTATGATAGTTACATCGGTGGGAGGTGCCGTAGGCAATACACTGACGGGACTGTTACTGGAAATGAGCGGGAGTTATATATTTGTGTGGGTATGCTATATTTCCCTGGTGATCGCAGCAGCGGGGTGCTTAAGTGCAGCAATCCTGGTGAAAAAAAGAGAAGGATGATGAAGGATGAGAGTATTTATAGCAGATGATGAACAGGGTATTGTGGAACTGATCAAGCATCTGATCACAGTGGAAAAATGTGAGATCGTCGGCGAGGCAAATAACGGACTGGATGCGTTGCACAAAATCAGGGAACAGCAGCCGGATATCGTGATCACAGATATTATGATGCCGCTGATGAACGGTATCGATCTGATCCGGGAGGTGTTAAAGACACTTCCCCAGACGCAGTTCGTGGTGATCAGCGGATACAGAGAATTTGAATATGCCAAGTCGGCATTGCAGTTAGGTGTACAGGATTACCTCTTAAAACCGATCAAGCAGAGTGAACTAAACGGAATCTTAGAGAAACTGGTGGCATCCAAGGAAAAAAAGATCAGCCGGGACAAAGATATGGAACAGCAGTATATCCGTACCAGAGAGATGCTGCGCAAGGACTATGCCAACCGGTTATTACATAACGTGTCTACGGAGGAAGAGGACATTCCGGATGTCAATGGAGAGAAAATATTCCATTTCGGAACCGGGGCGTTTCAGTGCGCGGTGATTAAAGCATCCACGGAAGAATATGATCTGAAAGAAGGCAACCAGATCACCACGTTGTTAGAGGATCTTTGCCGAAAAATAAAAGTCGAACTGGAGACGGTCTGCGAAGAAGTAGAATATATCATTGTGGAAAAACGAGGCTTTTTCCTCATGCAGTACCGGAACGGAACCTCTGTAGAACTGGCGGAATGCATGGAAAAGATCGGTATTACGATCAACAACCTGAATTATAAATTTAATTTCATGCGGATCTGCATGGGATTAAGTGATGCGGACGGAACGTTAGAGAACATCCGTGAAAAATACAAACAGGCGGTGTCTGCCATCACCTATCGTTATGAGAGACCCAAGGAATGCATTTTCTGTTATGATGCGGCGTATAACCGCAAAACAGTGACTAAAGTGGAATATCTCCAGTATCTGAAAGACTGTGGTTTCTCGTCCGGGGTGGAGAGAATGGACCCGGATGCACTGGGCAGGATCTTGGATAAAACCTGGCAGAAATATGTGGAAAAAGATGCGGACGGGAAATGCGTCTACGGACAGGCAGATGCCGTGGTTCATTATTTCCTGAATGAACTGCACAGTACGGTGGCAGGCGTCCTGGGCGTGGAGCTCAATGGCTTCTCTATGTATACCAGGATTCTGGAGACGGTGGACAATCATTACGATCTGCGAACACTATACCGGGATCTGAACGCCTATCTTACGGCATGCATGGAGTATTGCCATAAAATCATCGGAGAGAAGGAGAGCAAGCCCATCCGGATGGCGAAGGAATATGTCAATGCCCATTATGCAGAGAACTTCAGCCTAGATGATATTGCCAGACTGGTCTGCTTAAGCCCGAATTATTTCAGTATCCTGTTTAAAAACGAAGTGGGACAGGGTTTCAACAGCTATCAGCAGAATGTGCGGATGGAGCGGGCGAAGGAGCTTCTGAAGACTACGCAGATGCGTGTCGGAGATGTGGCACGTGAAGTGGGCTATGCGGATCTGAAATATTTCACGAAACTGTTTGTGAAGTCCGTGGGGGTAAAACCTATGGAATACCGGAATTTTTATTCTTGAGGTAGCGTAAATGTGTATCTTATTGGGAATCCTGCTTGTGGTCCTGGGGATCGCATTTCTGTGGCTCTTACACAGCTACAGAAATAAAATGAAACTGATCAAAAGCCTGCGGCTGTTGCTATCGCCCCGGGAGACCGGGGAAGAGGAGACGGAAATGTATCTGCAGTCTTGTACCCCCGAGGACAGAGAACTGTATTATTTGATCAGTGAAAAAGTAAACGAAGAGATGTATTCCAAAAATCTGAAGATGGAAGCGGAACTGCATGCGCTGCAGAACCAGATCAACCCCCATTTTCTGTATAATACGCTGGAGGTAATCCGGGGCAGAGCGCTGGTACAGAATGCGCAGGATATTGCAGATATGACGGAAGCACTGGCTACAATCTTCCGCTATAATATCAATCGTCCCGGGGATGTGGCAACGCTGCAGGAGGAGATCGACAATGTACGGAATTATATGCTGATCCAGAACTGTAGATTCGGAGACCGATTTCGGTTCGAGACAGAGATCGAAGATGTGGAAGATGGCATACTGACACATGTGTTGCCGGTGCTTACCCTGCAGCCGTTGGTGGAAAACGCCATATATCACGGTATCAACGAACGGATTGGCGGCGGACGGATACGGTTAAAGGCGTATCTGACACAAAGAGATCTGCTCATTATTATTTCGGATAACGGAAAAGGAATGGATGATGTGACCCTGCAGGAAATCCACAGAAAACTTGTGGGGGCATCCGAAGGACTGCCGGTAGAGAAAAAGACCGGTCGTGGCACGGGAATTGCTCTGACAAATGTGAATCAGAGAATTAAGTTCTATTTTGGAAAAGAATATGGTCTGGATGTGAAGAGTACATTGGGAATTGGCACGACAATCACAATCACGATTCCCAGAATGGTAGTGTAGTTATGAAGAATTCCATTTTTAAGGTTGAAGATCTGGTGTTGGTACAACAGGATATTGCAGTGATCAATCATGTCTCCTTTGAATTATACAGTGGGGAGGTCCTGGGGATCCTGGGACTGAGCGACAGTGGAATTCTGGCATTGATGGATGTGCTGACGGGGAATCAGAGAGTCAGAGGCGGAACTGTCTATTACGGCGGTCAGAAAATGGAATACCGCAGTGTCAGGGAAGCCAGAAGCTGCGGAATCTATGGAATTACGCAGCAGACCTCGCTGATTCCCCGTCTTTCAATCTTGGATAACCTCACGGTGATCGGTTCTGATGCGTGGAAGAATTTTTTGATCCGCAGGAAAAAATTAAGCGAGCACATCAAGCAGATCATTGAGCAATACGGAGGAAATGTGGACCTGCAGAAAAAGGTTTATGAACTGACCGGATTCGAGCGACAGATCATTGAGATATATAAAGCCATTGAAAATAACGTGAAGATCCTGTGTGTCTACGGTCTGGGGGAAAACTGTACCGCCGAAGAACTGGGAATCTTAAGAGACATCCTGGGGAAAATGAAAGAGAACGGGATCGGTATCATTTTTATTCATTATAACAGTGAGAAAATACAAAAATTCTGCGACCGGATCCTGATCATGCGGCACGGATTCCTGGCGGATGAAGTAGAGACTGCGGAGACATCAGAACAAGACCTCTTCCGGAGACTGTCTGCGGAACGGGGAAGAAAAAGCGCGGAGCGGAAATCCCCCGGGAAGGATGGTTATATATGCGGATATTATGACAAAAAGGAACTGAAACTCCGAAGAGGCGAAGTGACTGCGCTGATCGTGACAGATTTTTCTCCCGAAAAATTCTGCGTCCCGGAAGGAGGTCTGCAGATTGCCAGCTATGAGAGAGAATTCTGGGAAAAAGCCATTTTTGATAATTTTACCCTGGAAGAAAATATTCTTCTGAAATCCTACCGGTATCATCAGAAGTTCGGAGCGCTGATCGACCGGAGAATGTTGCATTTTCTGCTGCGGGAGACCTGCGAGCGATACGGCTTTGATTACGAAGAACTGAAGAAGTATCCCAGGGACGCTTCGCCTAAAAAGTTGAAGGAGATCGTGATGTTCGGATGGCTCATCGATACCCCGGATATTCTGATGCTGGAGGAACCATTCTATGCGGCGGATGAGGAAATCATTGCCTGTCTGTATAAATATGTGGATATTCTGAGAGAAAAGGGGACAAGTATTGTCTGCGGCGGGGATAACTGGCAGGAACTGCGTAAAATCGCCGACAGAGTAATTAATTTATAAAAAAAGTGGCTGTGTCTCTGCAAGTGTGGTAAAATAAACTTTGTATAAGCACTTTTAACACAAAGAGATAAGAGGAATAGAAAATGGATAAAATCGCAGTATTGATTCCCTGCTACAATGAAGAGAAGACCATTGCCAAGGTAGTATCCGACGTGAAGAGGTTCCTGCCGGAGGCAGTGACGTATGTATATGACAATAACTCCACGGATCGCACGGTGGAACTGGCTACGCAGGCTGGGGCGATCGTACGTTATGAATATGCCCAGGGTAAGGGCAATGTGATCCGCAGAATGTTCCGTGAGATTGATGCGGAATGTTATCTGATGATCGACGGCGACGATACGTATCCCTTAGATTGTGCTGCGGAGATGGTGGAGAGGGTGCTGAAGCACCAGGCGGATATGGTAGTGGGAGACCGGTTATCCTCCACTTATTTCACGGAGAATAAGCGCCCGTTCCATAACTTTGGCAACAGCCTGATGCGTGCGGGGATCAACAACCTGTTCCATGCCAATATCAAGGATATCATGACCGGATACCGGGCATTCAGCTATGAATTCGTGAAGACTTTCCCGGTATTCTCCAAAGGATTTGAGATTGAGACGGAGATGACTATTCATGCGGTGAACTATAACATGCAGGTGGAGAACGTGGTGGTGGAATACCGCGACCGTCCGGAAGGCAGTGAATCCAAGCTGAACACATACAGCGATGGCTTTCGCGTCATCCGCAAGATGCTGCAGTTGTATAAAAATTATAAACCCATGCACTTCTTCGGGATGCTGGCATTGTTGCTGACGGTAATCTCTGTGATTTTATTCGTACCGGTACTTCTGGAGTATCTCAGTACCGGACTGGTGCCCAGATTCCCGACGCTGATCGCCTGCGGATTTATTTTGTTAGCGGGGATCCAGTCATTTTTCTCCGGCATGATGCTGGAAGTTATGGCGGCCAAGGACCGGAAGGATTTCGAGTACCGTCTGAACCGTGTACATGGGGAACATCAGGAACGTAAAGGATTGTAATATGCGGGAGACGAGAATACTTCCCAGACGTAAAGGGTATCTGTTGCTTTGCGTTCTGGGATGTCTGTTTGTATTTTTTGTAAAAACAGAAAAAGATCTGGCAGCAAACGGGAATATCCTGTGGACCGCCGGCTATGTGGGAAGCACTTTGGCATGGTCGGTGATCCTGGGATGCGTGCTTGGAATAGTGGGGACCCGGGTGGTCTGCCATATAGCAGAGAATACTGCTGCAAGGCAGAAGTGTCAGACGCAGAGCCAGGATAACATGGATGGCGCTGACGGCCGCCAGAAGGCAATAGGTTACAAAAGATTTGCCGCCTGGATACGGAACCGTTCCGGCAGACAGGTGCTTCTGGGAAGTATTCTGCTACTGTTGCTTGCGTGGTTTCCGGTATATCTGGCATATTATCCGGGGATCTGTGCCTATGATGCGCCGGTGCAGACCGGTCAGATCATGGAGCATTACTATTTTGATCATCATCCCATCGTGCATACTCTGCTTTTACAGGGAATGCTGTGGCTGGGTTCCCATATCTTCGGCAGTGTGAATGCGGGCATGGCATGTTATACGGCTGCGCAGATGTTGCTGCTTGCAGGCAGCATGGCGTACGGCATGTGGGTATTACACAGAAGAAAAGCCCCGGTGGCTGCTTGGTTGTCTGTGTTGTTACTTGGAATGTTTTTTCCGTTTCACTGGTACATGAGTGTCAGTATGACCAAGGATACTGTGTTCAGCGCATTTTTGTTATTACAGCTGGTGAGCCTGACGGATCTTCTTATGGAGGATCGCAGGAGTATCCGTCCCGGGATCCGGGATCTGTTGTTTGGAATCGGAACCGTAGGAATGATTCTGTTTCGGAATAACGGAAAATATGCTATGATCGTATTGTTGGCTTTTTTATTCCTGATGTTCTGTTTTGGAAAAAGGGCGAGGAAGCTCTGGGGGAGGCTGTTCGCAGTGAGTGCGGTGGCTTTCGGCGTAGGGCTTTTTGTGCTGTCTGCGGTATTTCATATCACCCATGCGGAGCAGGGAGACAGACGGGAGATGCTAAGCATGCCAATCCAGCAGATGTCGCGGTGCATGATTTATCACGGTGGGGTGGGAGTTCTCCCGGAGGATGACGGCACCATGACAGAGCAGGATAAGGCGCTGATCCATGATTTCATCCTGGATGAAGCGTATAGAGACTATGATCCGGGGATCGCGGATCCGGTAAAGCGCCATACCAACACGTATGTAGTGAGATATCGTTCCGGGGAATTTATAAAGACCTATCTGCATCTGCTGAGCGCCTATCCGGGAGATATGATCAATGCCGCACTGGCGGTGGATGCCGGATTTTTATCACCGTTCGATACGACCCATGCCACAGTGAACCAGACGGGGGAAAAGGAAGGCCTGGGCTATGTGCAGACCCGTTGGGACGAGGGTGTGTTAAACGAAAGAGGCATCTATAAAGACAGTAAATTCCCGTGGCTGTATGAACGGCTGGAGAAATGGGCGGAGAATAACGGATATCTGCGGATTCCTTTGCTGAAATATATTTTCGTGCCGGGAAGTTATCTGTGGCTGTATCTGGGACTGGCAGCAGTACTGTTCATTACAGACAGGAAGCGCTTCTGTGTGCCGCTTGTCATCGTGGGAGGCTACTACGGCACGATGCTGCTGGGACCTACGGTGCAGATGCGTTATGTCTACCCGGTGATGCTGGCGCTGCCGTATCTGCTGGCGCTGTTATGCAAGACAACTAACAGTGCAACTGCGCAAGCTACGCCGGAAAGCATAGAAAAAGCACAGATAGAAAAAACATAGATAGAAAAAGCATAGATAGAAAAAGCATAGATAGAAAAAGCATAGATAGATAAAACATAGATAGATAAAACATAGATCAAGAAAACAAGGACAATATAGGAAAATCAAATGGACAAGCTGATCATAGGAGCGGGGCTGTATGGACTGTATGCCGCGCTGTATTGTGCAAAAAAAGGGCAGCAGGTAGAAGTGCTGGAGATCGAGCAGGCACCTTTTACCAGAGCCACATATATTAATCAGGCGAGAGTGCACATGGGATATCACTATCCCCGTTCTCTGTCTACCGCTATGAAGTCGGCAGGATATTTCAAGCGTTTTGTGGAGGATTACTCCTTCTGTATTCATACGTCATTTGAGCAGATATACGCTACTTCCGCCCATTTTTCCTGGACGGATGCGGCGGAATTTTTGAAATTCTGTAAGGACGGCGGGATCCCCTGCAAGGCACTTCCGGTGGAGGAATATTTTCAACCGGGGCTGTGTGACGGTGCTTTTCTCACGGAGGAATACACCTATGATGCCCATATCCTGCGGGATTATTTTCTGGAAGAGATCGCAAAATATCCCGGTGTGAAGCTGCATTTTGGCAGAGAGATCACGAAGATCGTAAAGCTTACGGACTGTTATGAGGTGACCGCACTGCATGAGGGGCAGCGGGAAGTCTATCGGGCGCCCTTTGTGCTGAATGCCACCTATGCTTCTGTGAACCAGGTACTGGAAAAGGTGGAAGGCGTGACGACGGAACCCTTCGGACTGAAGTATGAATTGTGTGAGATCATTCTCTGCAAGGCAAGCGAGAAGATCCATAATATCGGATTCACGGTGATGGACGGTCCCTTTTTCTCTATCATGCCCTTTGGCAGGACGGGATATCATTCCCTGACTTCGGTGACCTTTACACCCCATAAGACCAGCTACGACACCACACCCAAGTTCCCCTGCGTGGGACAGGATGGGAATATCTGTCGGAATGGGTGGCTGGGTAACTGCAATGACTGTCCGGGCAGACCGGAGAGCGCCTGGGAATATATGTCCACGCTGGCGAGAAAATATCTGCGGGAAGAGTACGGTTTTAGCTATGAGAAGTCCCTGTTCTCCATGAAGCCGATCCTGAAGGCTTCGGAGATCGACGATTCGAGACCTACCGTGATCCGGGCGGTTTCCACAGAACCCACATTGATCAGTGTACTGTCGGGTAAGATCAATACGGTATATGATCTGGATCCGTTTTTGGAGTGAGACACAGAGAAAGGCTATGGAGAAGAAAGTAATGCAAAATCAAGCAATTCTGAATAAAGAAAAAAATTTCGTGTCCTGTGTGCTCTATCTGCACAATGACGGCGCAGGCATCCGGGATTTCCTGAAAACGGTCTGCGGTACCATGGAAGAAAATTTTGAAAAATATGAGATTGTCTGTGTCAATGACTGCTGCATGGACAATACCGTGGAAGAGATCCATAAGTTCCTGGAAGAGAGCGGCACCCGCCATGTGGTCAGCATGATCAATTTAAGCTTTTATCAGGGCGTGGAGATGGCGATGAATGCCGGAAGAGATCTGGCAGTGGGAGATTTTTTGTTTGAGTTCGATAAATGTCTGCCGGATTTTGAACCATCCCTGATCATGGAAGTATATCGCAGAGCCCTGGAGGGGTATGATGTGGTGGCAGCGGCACCGAAGCATGATGTGGCGTTTACCTCCCGTCTGTTCTATGCGGTATATAATCTGGGAAGCCGCAACACGCACAAGCTTCGCCAGGAGAGATTCCGTATCATCTCCCGCCGGGCGGTGAACCGTGTGAACCAGATGAACGCATACATCCCTTACCGTAAGGCAATGTACATGAACTGCGGACTGAAAGCGGACACGCTGGTCTATGATAATAAAAGCATAGCAAGCAGTGGCAGGAACAGAGAGGAACGCAGTACCCGCAGCAGCCTGGCACTGGATACGCTGATCATATTTACCAACGTACTGGAGAAATTCTCCATGTTAGTGAGTGTGATCCTGTTCTCTGTCATGGTGATCATGTTCGGCTGGATCGTGTATTCCATTTTCAGCACGGTACGCCCCGTAGAAGGCTGGATGAGTCTGATGACGCTGATCTCCTTTGGCTTTTTCATGATGTCTGTGATGCTGACACTGATCTTCAAATATCTGTCAGTGATCCTGAATATGAGCTTTAAGAGACAGCGTTACGTAATAGAAGGAGTGGAAAAACTGACAAAATGATGTTTACGATTATTTTTCCGGTATTAAATGAGCGCCTGCGTTTAGAGAGCGGTGTGACCCGCACGGTGGAATATCTGCACAAGATCACTTTTGAAGATTATGAGATCATTATCGTGGATAACGGTTCCGAGGACGAGACACCGCAGATCGCAGAAGCGCTGTGTCAGAAATACGATAAAGTGCGATATGAGAGAATCAATGTCCGGGGTGTGGGCGCCGCATTCCGCAGAGGCGTGGAATTAAGCCATGGCGATGTGGTAGGCTACATGGATATTGACCTGTCTACCAATATCAAACACCTGGGAGAGGCCATTCATCTCTTCGAGACACAGGAGGAAATCCAGTATATTAACGGCAGCCGTTTCGCCAGGGAGTCCGATACGAAGGGCAGAAAATGGTATCGTAAGATCACTTCACAGGGGCTGTTGATCTTATTAAAATTATTCCTGCGGATGAAGTCCACGGATGCCATCTGCGGTTTTACCTTTGTACGCCGGGAGACGGCGATATCCCTGATCCGGGGCTGCAGTCAGGACAATGGGTGGTTCTACATGATCGAATTCCTGCTCCGGGCGGAGAAGAGAGGCGTGAAGATCCTGGATTATCCCGTGGAGTGGCAGGAAGACTATAATACTACCGTTAAGGTATTCAAGACGATCTGCAATTATCTGGTGCAGATCGCAAGGTTATTCAACGAGTTTTATATTAAAAAACACATATAAGACAGCCACAGGGTGACGGAAAACGTAACAACGAAGGCTGAAGGGGCACGGATAGAAACGACCGGGAACGGAAGAAAGAAGGACGACAGAATGGCACATATTAAGAGAATCGATCTGACGAGAGATGTGGAGGCACATGCGGATGCATACAGAGAGGCAATCGAGAAGGTATGTAGGGAAACCGCATTTTCCGGCGGAAAATATGCGGACACCTTTGACAAGGAGTTCGCGGCATATGTGGGAAGTAAGTATGCTAGCGGTGTGAATAACGGAACCTCCGCACTTCATCTGGCAATGTTAGCCCTGGGTGTGGGTCCGGGAGATGAGGTCATCGTACCTGCCAATACCTACATTGCGACAGCGTGGGGCGTCAGCTACACCGGTGCAACACCGGTATTTGCGGATTGCACACCGGATACCTGGGAGATCGATCCTTCTGTTCTGGAAGCGAAGATCACGGATAAGACCAAGGGGATCATCGGGGTACATCTCTATGGACAGCCCTTTGATTACGCAGGCGTCCGTAAAATTGCCGACCGTCACGGACTGTTCGTGGTGGAAGACTGCGCCCAGGCCCACGGTGCACAGTTTGAGGGCAGAAATGTGGGAACCTTGGGAGATCTGGCATGCTTCAGCTTTTATCCGGGGAAAAACCTGTATGCGTTCGGCGAAGGCGGCAGTGTGACCTGTGAGAAAGAAGAATACTATAAGCATATCGACCGCCTGAAAAATCAGGGCTGTGATGTGCGTTACTATCATGATGAGATCGGATATAATTACAGACTGGAGGGACTGCAGGGAGCAGTGTTGAGCGTCAGCTTAAAATATCTGCCGGAGTGGACGAAGAGACGTCAGGAGATCGGACACCGCTATATCCGGGAGATCACGAATCCGCTGATCACCATGCAGCACCATCCGGAGAATACCACACCGGTGTTCCATCTGTTTGTCATTACCGTTCCGGATCATGAGGACTTTATCCGCTATATGGCAGATCATGATGTGGAGTGTAACATGCATTATCCGGTGCCCTGTCATTTACAGAAGGCGTATGTGGGCTTAGGATACCATCCCGGAGACTGTCCCAATGCGGAATACCTGGCAGACCACTGCGTGACACTGCCCCTGTTCCCCGAGATGCGGGAAGAGGAGATACAGAGAGTCATTGCTCTGTGCAATGCATACAGACAGTAAGGAGAGAACCATTGCAGACAGTAACATCAGTAAATAAGACATCGGAAAATACAACATCGGAAAATAAGACATCGGAAGCAATTTCTGAGAAGTACCGGGATACGGAAGCTGGAATTTATCTGCGGCTCATGACCTGTGAGGACACGGACCGGATCGTGGCATGGCGTAACAGCGATGCGGTGCGCAAAAATTTTATCTATCAGGCACTTTTCACCAGGCAGTCTCATGAGAACTGGATCCGGACCCATGTGGAGACCGGGGATGTGGTGCAGATGATCATCTGTGATCTGGACGGAGATAAGCCGTTGGGATCTGTGTATGTCCGGGATATCGACAGACAGCATAACAAGGCGGAATACGGAATCTTCATCGGAGAAGCGTCTGCCAGAGGACGTGGCATCGGTACGGCGACGGCGAAGCTGATGTTAAGGTATTGTTTTGAGGAGGAAAAGCTGCACAGAGTCTACCTGCGGGCATTGTCGGAGAACCTGCAGGCAATCCGCAGCTATGAAAAGGCAGGATTTGTCAGAGAAGGATTGTTAAGAGACGATGTGTGTATTGATGGTGTGTACCGGGATATTGTCTGGATGGCAGCTGTGAATCCGGCAGATTAAGAAGGAGTAAGCAATAAAAATGGACAGAATAAAAAAAGTAAGTTTTGTGATCCCCTGTTATCGCTCGGAGCATACACTGCCCCATGTGGTTAAGGAGATCCGGGAGACCATGCAGAAGCTGACGCAGTATAACTATGATATTTTCCTGGTAAATGATGCGTCACCGGACAATACCATGGGGACGATCCGGGAACTGTGTGAGAAATACGATAATATCAAAGGAATCGGCTTCGCCAGAAATTTTGGACAGCATGCGGCATTGATGGCGGGACTACGGCATTCCGACGGCGATTATGTAGTGTGCCTGGACGATGACGGACAGACTCCGGCAGATGAAGTGGATAAGCTTCTGGACAAATTGGAGGAAGGATATGACGCTGTGTATGCCAGCTATGAGCATAAGCAGCATTCCGCATTCCGGAACCTGGGAAGCAAAGTGAATGAGCTCATGACCCGCATGATGTTAAATAAGCCGGCAGACCTGTACATTTCCAGCTATTTTGCGGTGAAACGGTTCGTGGTGGAGGATATGATCCGCTATGAGAATTCCTACCCTTATGTCATCGGTCTGGTACTCCGCGCGACCAAAAACATTACCAATGTGCCGGTATGCCACAGAGAGCGGGAAGAGGGGAATTCCGGCTATACGCTGAAGAAGCTGCTTGGACTGTGGTTCAACGGATTTACGGCATTTTCCGTGAAACCGTTACGGATCGCCACATCTTTCGGCGTAGGCTTCGCAGGACTCGGTTTCCTCTATGGGATCTATACGATCATTAAGAGACTGGTGAATCCCAATGTCCCCATGGGATTCAGTGCGCTGATGGCGGCACTGGTATTTTTCGGCGGTATGATCATGATCATGCTGGGACTGATCGGGGAATATGTGGGACGTATCTATATCAGTATGAATAATTCTCCCCAGTATGTGATCCGCGAGAAGATCCATCTGGAGGAGTAGGGAGAAAAATATTTTTATGAAGAAAGAGCAATTTACGGACTGGTGGAAACAGGATAAAAGATACATGACCCTGCTGAAGGCGGTGCTGATGGCACTGCTTCCCGTGGTGTGCTGCCTGGTACGGACAGCGGCGGAAGGCAGGAGCATCGGGCAGGTATATCTGCCAGCATCGGAATGGAACGATGAACTGTTTTATTTTAAGCAGGTGGAAGGCATTGTAAATTACGGATTTCCGAGAGGTTTTTTCGGATTCAATGAAAGCCATGCATTACAGCTTTCTTTTGCGGCATGGAGCCCGGTACTGGTATTCCCCTGGATTCTGTGGGGGCTGCTGTTTGGATGGAATCTGATGTCTCCGGTGATCTGCAATATTGTCCTGCTGACCATCACGATGTTTGTATTTGTATGGCTGGTGAAGCCTACCTGGAAGCAGCTGGGGATCCTGACCATTCTGTTTAGTCTGTACACATTGTTTACGCGATATATGCTGTCCGGCATGCCGGAGGTGATCTGCTTTTGCATGCTGATCCTGTTCTACGGACTGGCAATGTCGTATCTGAAGCGGGAGACAAAAGGTAAGCTGATCTCTATGTTTGTCGTTTCTGTATTACTGACGCTGATGCGTCCGTATATGCTGTTATTCCTGATGCTGGCATGCTTTTTCTGGATCCGTAAGAACAAATGCATCGGCTGGGTCGGGTCATTTGTTGTCGTGGCAGTGACGGGAATTACGTATGTGCTGATCAAGCATTACCTGGGAGCGGAATATTTTACCCCGCTGTTTTACACAGACTGGATCACAACTTTTTTCACTGAGGGAATTGGTGCCGGATTTAAGAATTTCTTCGGAACCCTGCACTGGAAGGGGCTGGAGTTCTACAGACACTGCATCGCCGGTGTGAAGACCGGACTGGCTTCCGGAGCCTTTTTTGACGGGTATCTGTTACTTTTGGCGATTCTGCTGGTACAGAGTATTCTGGATATCCGAACACTGCGCCGCACACAATGGGCGGAACGGGGCGTAATGGAGCCGACAGATGAGAAGAAAGCCCTGAAAAATCAGGTGATCATCGAAGTACATTTTGCCTTAAGCCTGATTGCCATGCTGTTTGCCCATCTGTTGATGTATAAAATGGTGGAAGGCAGTAAGCACTTCCTGACATTTATTGCAGCGGGAATTTTTATCGTAAGTATGCTGCAGACCAGATATTATAAAAAAGCGGTGCTTTTGGGAGCGGCTTTCCTGTATCTGTACAGCTATAAGGCGGTGGAGCCTTATGATTATCAGGTCCCCTATGTGACGCAGGACAGGCAGGAGCAGGTGGACTACTGGCAGCAGATTTTCACGGAAAATCTGACGCTTAAGACCGAAAATGTACCGAATTACGACAATGTGATCATCTGGACCTTCGGAGATGAGACACCGGAGGGCAACCAGAATCTGAAGTGGCAGCTGTTATACAGTGCGCCGAAGGGCTTCGGTATCAGCTGTTGTGAGAGAGAATATATTCTGGAGCATCTGACAGAACTGCAGAGTAAATACATTGCCACTGTAAACGGCGGTGAGATTGATGAACTGTGTAGTGCCAAAGGTTATGAAGAGATTGGCAGAGATGCGGATATGGTGCTGTATTGCAGGTACTAGTGACACTGATGGTGAGAGTGCATAGCATGGAACATAAGCAGGTATCAAAGTAGAGAAGAAAGGCATTAAGACCCCATGGAGACACGTGACAGGAAAGCACGCAATTTCATACAGACGAATTTCCAGGCACTGCTGTGGCACGGACTGCCGGTGGCGGCACTGGTGATCTGGGGAGCTTTTTGTATCACCAATAACCTCTGGTATGATGAGGCATATTCTGCATCCATGGTGTCTCTTCCCTGGAAGCGGCTGATCTATATCACGGCGACGGATGATCATTCCCCGTTTTATTATGTATTGTTAAAGCTGTTCTACCATCTGTGCGGTGGTGGAACACATTTCTGGGCATTGAAGCTGATGTCTGTGCTTTTCATGCTGGGCTATATGCTGCTGGGCAAATATTATGTGGCAAGGCTGTTTGACCGGAAGATTTCGGTATATTTTATGACATTTTCCCTGCTGATGCCGATTTTCAGTGTACAGGCAGGCAATGTGCGTATGTATGCGGTGGCGCTGTTTTTCCTGACACTGACCGGACTTTCCGCGTACGATATTTTCCGGGAAGCGACCGGGAAAAAGTGGATCGTATTCTGCCTGGCGAGCATCTGCACGGTGTATTGCCATACTTTTGCGCTGATCCAGACCTTTCTCTTCTATGGTTTGTTCCTGTTTACAATCCTGATCTGCCGTAAAAAAGAGCTGATCAGGGGATTTTTGATCTCCGGATTTACGGTGGCGATCGTGTTCTCCCCCTGGCTTGCAGTGACATGTAGGCAGTTCATCCTGCGGATGCGTTATGACGACGGTTCCACCGCAGAATTGGCTACCCTGAATTCTGTGATGGATTACTGCAAGGAATGGTTCTCGGCGGTGGAGACCCCCATCGGCATTGTGGTACTGCTTGGAATCGCATTGTGCCTGGTATTAAGCTACGGTGCGGTGGACTGGGTGAGACAACACGGGAATGCCGCTCCTGCGATCGGCGCAGCGACTTTTGCGCTGACCGGAATCGTGGGAGGCGTGATCTCCGCTACGATCAACAACTGCTTTATGGGACGTTACGCGTTCCCAGGCATGGGATTTGTCATGCTGTGGTATGCGGTGGGATTTACGCAGCTTGTGGAGAATGCCGGGGAGAAGAGCAGAAAATGGTGGATCGCGGGTACCTTAGGAACCGCCAGTCTGTGCTTTGTATTGCAGTATACTTCAGAGATTCATCTGGAGTATGATCAGGGACTGGAGACTTATGAGAATTTTATAGAGACCGAAGTTACGGAAAATGATGCGATCATCGGTCCCTATACCCATACGATTTTTCTGAATGTCTATCACCCCGAGCTTCATTATTATCTGGTGGGATATAAATTATACAGTCTTCCATTTGCCAACACGGAAGCCCTGATGGAGTATAATCAGCTGGATTCCTACGAGAATCTCTGGTATATCTGCTTCAAAGGCGGCGAACCGGATCCGATGGAAGACGGTTACAATTATGAAGTGGAACTGGAATTCCATTATATGTACTATGATTTTGTGATATATCGCTTGGAGCCGAAAACAATAGAAGATGCCAGGGTCAAAAGGTCTAAGCCCACATGAGCTAGCTCATAAGTGGGTGAAAGACCTTTTGACTCCGACATCAATAGAATAGCAGCAATAAGATCAGGAACAGGGGCAGGCAGAAAAGGAATGGAGAAATACAGAGAACATAAAAAATCAGTAGTAGACTGGAGCAGATTTTTTCGTAAATTTTGGGAGAATCGATGCTTTATGGGGATACTGCTGCTTACAGCAGTATGCGCTTACGGCTATAAGGTAACCAATGTCACCATCGGCATCGATGATACACCGTCGCTGTATTATTTTGAAGAAGGGCTGATCGCCATTGTAGGGCGGTGGGTACTGTTCCTACTGAACAAGGTGATCTCCCTGGCGGAGTTTGTGCCTTTTGTGACGGATTTTATCGCGGTATGCCTGCTGGTACTGGCGGCAATCGTCTGGACGGTGCTGTTTTATTCTGTGCTTGGAGAGAAGATCCCGGTGGTGGGATATGCGTTTTTTGCCGCAATCTTTGTGTCCAGTCCGCTGATCAGCGAAGTATTTACGTATTTTCTGCATAACGGGATCGCCATCGGCTATCTGTGCTGCGGACTCAGTCTGTGCTGCGTGCGGGAATGGCAGGGCAGCATACGGAAAATGCGAAAAGGCAGTGGGATCCGGGAGAAGTTTGACTGTCTGGCTGTGATGAGGCTTGTGGCGGCCGCGGTATTTTTATGGATCGCCATGGGCTGTTATGAATCCTTTATGATTCTGTGGCTTGCCGGACTAATGCTGTTGTTACTGAGCGAAAGAATCGGGATGGGAGCGGAGCGTAAAGGGCAGACCGGGACGTGCGGAGTCTTCTGCACACTGGCAGGAGGAGTAGTGTGCGCCCTGGCAGCAGTGATCCTCAGAAGCCTGATGATCGTTGTACTTACCAAAGCGTTTCATCTGGAATATTTACAGGGAGAAGCGGTGCAACGTTCGGTGACGGAGATGTTAGGCTGGATGTTTCGGCCCGGAGCCTTCAGTGAGCTGGCAATGATCCTGAAGCGAACCCTTGTATTATACGGCGTGTTTGCCTATGCGTATCTGCCGATCCGCATTTTTGTCCTGGCGGCAGTCGTTATTACGGTGGTGGCGATGATCCGAGTGATCCGCGGCAGAGACCTGTGGGCACTTGTTCTTCTGCCGGCAGCGTATCTGGCAGCGTTTTCTTTATTATTTATTGAAGGAAAGGCAACGTTGTACCGCTCGGCGCAGTTTTTACCCATTTTCTGTGGCTATGGGGCACTGTTATTGGCCTATGGTATCTGGAGCCTTACGGGATGCATTGGACGGGGCATGCACCGTAAGATATGCCTGGGAGTGCGTGGTATTGCAGTGGCGGTGCTTGTGGTGATCACCTGGAACCAGTGCATGGATATGACAAAATGGTTCTATATTGACAGGCAGAAATACGAGGCAGCGGTGAAGACTGTGGACCAAATTGCCCTGGATCTGGAACGGGATTTTGACACTTCCAAGCCGGTGGTATTCACGGGCAATTATGAGATCCCTTACAGCATTATTCAGGATGCCTATGTGGGGTATGGAACAGAGACTTATGCAAAGATGAAACGGATCACGGACAGGATCGATCCGGATCTGTTAGATAAATACAACCGCGGTTCCAAGGGCGTATGGGTGGCACAGACCCCGGCGCTGTCTGTCATCGAATGGGGACGGTATGCTTTCGATAACGATGCGGAGCTGGTGAAGTTCTTCACTATGCACGGACATACGATCGTTCCGTTATTAGACGGCAGTCTGTATGCGGAGGCGGAAGCGAAGTCTGTGGATCTTCCCAAGTATCCGGAGGATGGATATATTGTGGATCAGGGAGATTACATCATTGTACATTTCTAAAACCGAAATCTTAAAATTTCATAAGATTTTTTACGGATTCGGAAAAGTGTGTTATAGTTACAATAAAAAATGATGCCAGGGTCAAAAGGTCTAAGCCCACATGAGCTTGCTCATAGGTGGGT
>OHHP01000212.1_pt1 | contig 45599 bp, 38 predicted proteins | sample 1568121 | NCBI WGS metagenome assembly OHHP01 (sample SAMEA3879500, study PRJEB24766) | human gut metagenome | biome: human-associated habitat; feature: feces | place: USA | collected 1985/1987
GAGCAAACCACCCGTTAGACGGGTGGTGGTGATTTAGAAAAACATTATGCTTCCGGTGCATGATGCAGTTCCAGCGCCAGATAGGAATTGTGGTATTCCTTGCAGTAGGTCACATCCTTATCGAACCATGCGGGAGGAACGAATGCTTCCGCAGCTTCCTTGCTGCCGAATTCGACCTCTGCCATGATCAAAGGGGCAAAGGGGGCATCGAAGACGTCCAGCTCGATAGTCAGGGAATAGTCCGAAGGCGGTGTGGGGAAGCCTTCCTTGAATCCGGGATGCTCTAGCGGGATCAGGTAGCGCCTCTTGGAGATCACGCTGCCGTCAGCTTTTTCCCGTAAATGATAATAAGATACTTCGTTCAGCGGAAGATTGCTCTCGTCTCTGGCCATCATGCCGCTGCCTTTGTAAGTAAGATAATACTCATCATCCTGTTTTCTGGCTCTGACCACAGGATTATAATTCAGATATACCTGCTCGATATGATGAGAAGGATAGCTTTCCAGATTATCAGGTAAGGATTTCAGGGTAAACTTTCGCTCGATTTCCATAGTATTAATGCCTCGCTTCTGTAATTAAGACTTAAAAATACTTCTTTAGTATAACATGATTTCCCTTGAAAATACAGTGAAATCTACAAATATCTGCCCATGGGAATTGAATTACGCCTCCAAATTGTGTATACTAATCATAACTGTGCAAAGTCAGAGTGTATGACTTGCAGACGAGGCAGGAAACGAAACGGAAAGTGAGGTAAAACCATGAGTAAGATAGCAATTTTTCTAGCAGACGGTTTTGAAGAAATAGAAGGCCTGACGGTGGTGGACATCTGCCGCAGATGCGGGCTGACCATCGATATGGTGTCCATTACTGAGGACAGACAAGTGATGGGTTCCCATAAGATCCCGGTGACGGCGGACATGACACTGTCTCAGGTGGATTTTGACGAATATGATTGTCTGGTGCTTCCCGGCGGCGGACAGGGTACGAAGAATCTGGAGGCATGCGAAGTACTGATGCAGCAGGTCGATGCTTTTTACAAAACGGGAAAATACATCGCGGCAATCTGTGCGGCGCCCAGTATTTTCGGGCACAGAGGTATCTTACAGGGGAAGAGAGCCTGCTCCTATCCCTGCTTCGAAGACCATCTGGAAGGTGCGGCAGTGACTGCGGGACCGGTAGAAGTAGACGGCAATGTGATCACTTCCAGAGGCATGGGAACTTCCATTCCTTTTGGACTGGCAATCGCAGGCGTGTTCTGCGGACAGAATAAGGCGGACGCCTGCGCACACGGCATTGTATATCAGCCGTAAAAAGGTGTGAGAAAGGACAGAGAATGAAAAAAGCGTTAATTACAGGAATTACCGGACAGGACGGCTCCTATCTGGCAGAGTTCCTTTTGGAAAAAGGATATGAGGTGCACGGACTGATCCGCAGATCCTCCATCAGCAATACAGGACGTATCGATCATCTGATCCGGGAGAATAAAATTGTTCTTCACGGAGGGGATCTGTCGGATTCTTCCAGCCTGGTGCGGATCATCGGAGAAGTACGTCCGGATGAGATCTATAATCTGGGAGCACAGAGCCATGTGCAGGTGAGCTTCGAAGCACCGGAATATGCGGGTGATGTGGATGCACTGGGCGTGCTGCGTATCTTAGAGGCAGTACGTATCGTAGGACTGACCGAGACCTGCCGCATTTATCAAGCATCCACTTCCGAACTGTACGGAAGAGTGGAAGAAGTGCCGCAGAACGAGAATACACCGTTCCATCCATACAGTCCCTATGCAGTGGCAAAACAGTATGGCTTCTGGATCGTAAAGGAATACCGGGATGCATACAATATGTTCGCAGTGAACGGAATCCTGTTTAACCATGAATCTGAGCGCCGCGGAGAGAATTTTGTGACTCGTAAGATCACACTGGCAGCCGGCAGAATTGCCTGTGGTATTCAGGACAAGCTGTATCTGGGGAATCTGGACTCCAAGAGAGACTGGGGGTATGCGAAGGATTACGTGGAATGCATGTGGCTGATGCTGCAGCATGACAAGCCGGAGGATTTCGTCATTGCCACAGGAGTACAGCATACGGTAAGAGAGTTTACCACACTGGCATTCCATTATGCCGGAATCGAACTGGAATGGCAGGGCAGCGGTATTCATGAAAAAGGAATCAACAAGGCGGACGGTAAGGTCGTGGTAGAAGTCAGCGAGGCGTTCTATCGTCCTACCGATGTGGTAGATCTGTGGGGAGATCCGCAGAAGGCACGTACGGTGCTGGGATGGAATCCCCAGAAGACAAGCTATGAGGAACTGTGCCGTCTGATGGCGGAGCATGACCTGAAGTTAGCCAAAACGGAAGCAGCGCTGATGAAAGAAATCTAACGAAAGGAAGCGGATTGAATATTATGGAAAAAGACGCTAAAATATACGTAGCGGGACACAGAGGCATGGTAGGAAGTGCCATCTGTAGAGCACTGGAGAGAAACGGATATAAGAACATCATCACCCGCACCCATAAGGAACTGGATCTGTGCAGACAGGATGCGGTAGAGGAATTTTTCGCAGAGGAAAAGCCGGATTATGTATTTCTGGCAGCAGCGAAAGTAGGCGGCATCATGGCGAACAGCGAAGCTCTGGCGGATTTCATGTATGAAAACATGATCCTGGAGATGAATGTGATCCATGCCGCATGGCAGAACGACTGTAAGAAGCTGATGTTTCTGGGCAGTAGCTGCATTTATCCCCGTATGGCACCGCAGCCTATGAAGGAGAGCTGCCTGCTGACTTCTGAACTGGAGAAGACCAACGAGGCTTATGCACTGGCGAAGATTTCCGGATTGAAATACTGTGAGTTCTTGAACAGACAGTACGGAACCGATTATATCAGCGTTATGCCTACGAACCTGTACGGACCCAACGACAACTATCATCCGACCCATAGCCATGTGCTCCCGGCATTGATCCGCCGTTTCCATGAGGCGAAGGAATCCGGCGCGAAGGAAGTGGTCTGCTGGGGAACCGGAACACCCTTACGAGAGTTCCTCTATGTGGATGACCTTGCGGATGCCTGCGTTTATCTGATGAATACTTACAGCGGCAATGAGACCGTGAACCTGGGTACCGGCAAGGAACTGACCATCCGGGAACTGACGGAGCTGGTGGCTAAGGTTGTAGGCTATACCGGCGAGATCAAATGGGATCCCAGCAAGCCGGACGGAACTCCCAGAAAGCTGTTGGATGTCAGCAAGTTAGAGAGCCTGGGCTACCATTATACGACGGAACTGGAAGACGGTATCCGACTGACTTATGAGGATTTCCTCAATAATCCCATGCGTGCGGAACGCTAGGGAAAGGCGTCTGCCTGTAGCGGGCAGCGGAAGGAATCGTCTGCGGAATGGAGATTATCATGAATGATTTTCAGAAGACAGCGAAAGAAATGCTGGATTTTATAGAGAAAAGCCCCACCTGTTTTCATGCGGTTGCAAATATCGGAGCAATGCTGGAAGAGGCAGGATATGTCAGACTGCGGGAAAACGAGGAATGGAAGCTTAAAAAGGGTGGAAAATATTATACGGAGCGCAATGATTCTTCCGTGATCGCTTTTGCTGTTCCTACGGGAACTGTGAAAGGGTTCCATATGGCAGCGGCACATAGCGATTCCCCCTGTTTTAAGGTGAAGGGAAAACCGGAACTTACGGTAGAAGATCGCTATATGCGTCTGAATACCGAGAAATACGGTGGTATGATCCTTTCCACCTGGCTGGACAGACCGCTTTCCGTAGCAGGCAGACTGGCGGTGCGCGGAACGGATGGTATCCAGAGCAGACTGGTCAATATTGACAGAGATCTCTGCGTGATTCCTAATGTTGCGATCCATATGAACCGGGAGATGAACAAAGGCGTGGAGTACAATCCTCAGATAGATATGCTCCCGCTGTTTGCGGATGCAGCATTTGATACCGATGTCGCAGGGGAACCTGAGACTGCAGACGGATCGCAGGAGAAGCCTACGCTGCTTGGACTTATAGCAGAGGCTTCCGGCGTGGATGTGGAAGCAATTCTCGGGGAAGACCTGTTCCTGTATACCAGGCAGGAAGGAAGATTCTTAGGAGCAGAGGGTGAATTTGTCCTGTCTCCGAGACTGGATGATCTGCAGAGTGCATTTGCTCTGACCAAAGCCTTTACGGAGAGTACACCTGCAGAATATATCAATATTTGTGCAATATTTGATAATGAAGAGGTGGGAAGCGGTACCAGACAGGGTGCAGATTCCACGTTCCTTGCGGATGTGTTAGATAGAATTACGGAGGGCCTAGGCGCGGATCACAGCATGTATCTGCGCTGGATCGCAGACAGCTTCCTGATCTCTGCGGACAATGCCCATGCGGTACACCCCAACCATCCGGAGAAGGCAGATCCCACGAATCGTCCGTACTTAAACGGTGGAATTGTCATCAAATTCCACGGAAGCCAGAAATACACCACCGACGGCATCTCTGCCGCAAAAATGAAGGATTACTGTGAACGGGCAAAGGTGCCTTACCAGACCTATGCCAACCGCTCGGATATCGCAGGAGGTTCCACCCTCGGCAATATCTCCACCGCCCATGTATCGGTGTCCAGCGTGGACATCGGACTGCCGCAGTTAGCCATGCATTCCGCGGTGGAGACAGCGGGAATGATGGATACAGAATATGCAGTGCGGGCATTGAAGGAATTCTGGGGCGAATGATTCATTATCCCGGGAAATCATAAAAAAAGTATAAAAAGCATTGAAATCTTTGGTCGAAAAGTGCATAGTTAGAATGAAAAAAGATTCAAAGAAAGAATCAAGAAATGATCCAAAAAGGATCCGAAAAAGATACGAAAGAAGGTTGAAGTTATGTTTGAAATGAAACCGGAATACTATATCGGAATTGATATGATCGATCAAGAGCATAAGCAGCTGTTTGATTATGCCAATGAGGCTTACGAGCTGCTACAGGAGGAGTTTACACCGGATAAGTACGACCGGATCGATGCAATTCTGGAAAAACTGCGCGATTACACCGTAAAACATTTTTCAGATGAAGAAGCATATATGGAATCCATCCAGTACAAAAAGATTTTTACCCAGAAGATTCAACATCAGGAATTTATCAACAAACTGGATGAGTTTATAGATCAGCATGAGAAGGATGAAGGTGATCAGGCGGAACAGGATGAGCAGATCATGGATATTCTGAATTACCTGACAGACTGGCTGATCAACCATATCCTGCATGTGGATGGACAGATCCCGAAGGAAGCGTAGGAGAGTGGAAGGTTACTCCAAGCTTTCGTGAATAGTTTTGTATCGCCTGCATACCATGTAGGAAATACAGGACCAAGGACGGAAAATCTGATGGACCAGAAGCTGGAGAACATCCTGAACCTTGCATTAGAAACCCCGGAGGAAGAACGGGAACAGACGGAGAGTCTGAATGTCGGTTACAGCGCGGAGACCCGAAGCTGGGAGCTGATCATAAAATATCACGGCAGTCTGGACAGACTGCGGGAACAGAATATTGTGGTGGAGGAACTGATCGCCGGATATGCGATCCTTACGGTGCCGGAGGCACTGGTGGATATGGTATCGGATACCCCGGAGATCGAGTATGTGGAAAAACCCAAGCGGTTTTATTATGGACAGACGTTTCCTGCGGGGACTTCCTGCTTTCCACCGGTCACTATGAGAACGCCTTTTCTGAATGGAAGGGGCGTTCTTTTGGCTGTACTGGATTCTGGGATCACCTGGGATCTGGAGGTGTTCCGGAAGGCAGATGGCAGTACGAGGATACGGTATCTATGGGATCAGACAGTGTCGGAGGAAACAGCCAGTATGAGATACGGGAAAATGCCGGATGGATTTTCCCTCGGAACGGAATATACCGCGGAGGAAATAAATGCGGCATTGCAGATGCACGCATTGGATCGCTACCGTCTGATCCCCAGTAGAGACCTGTCCGGACATGGAACCGCGGTGGCAGGGATCGCCGCCGGGAAAAGTGCGGATGGTTTCTATACCGGGGCAGCGCCCGAGGCGGAACTGATCGTGGTGAAGCTGGGATTGCCGGGAAATAGCGGGGGTGTGGAAGAAGGATTCCCTCGGACAACCGAAATCCTGCGTGGAGTGACCTATGCACTGCGGAAAGCCAGGCAGTTAAATATGCCACTTGTCATCAATCTAAGCTTTGGCAACAGCTATGGATCCCATGACGGAAGCTCTCTGCTGGAGAGGTTCCTGGACAATGCTTCCGAGATCGGCAGGACGGTGATATGCGTGGGCAGCGGCAACGAAGGGGCGGCAAGAGGACATTTCGCCGGGAATATAACAAGGGACAGTCGTGTGGAACTGGCTGTGGGCAATTATGAGAGAAACCTGAATATCCAGCTGTGGAAAAATTACAGCGATGTGTTTCGGATAAGGCTGCAATCTCCGGGAGGTGAGGAGGCAGAACTAACCACGAATATTCAGGGCGGGAAATATACGCTTAAGCTGGAGCAGACAAGGATCCTGGTCTATTTGGGAGAGCCGCTGCCCTATGCGGTGGCACAGGAGATCTATCTGGAGATGATCCCAGTGACGGGCAGTTATATCAATGTAGGGATCTGGACGATTCGGCTGGAGCCGGTAATGACCGTAACAGGACAATATTATCTGTATCTCCCGGCAGGGAACGGAAGGGGAGACAGCACAGGTTTTTACCGTTCCACTCCACAGGTAACGCTGACGGTTCCCTCCACAGCAGCGAAGGTGATCACAGTAGGGGCTTACGATCCGGTCTATGATACCTATGCGGATTTCTCCGGCAGGGGCTATGCCGACAGCACCCGTACCATCGGCGTGGCGGCAGCAGGACTGACCAAACCGGATCTTGTGGCTCCGGGTGTAAACATTCAGGCTCCGGATGTATACGGCACGTTTACTCCCACCACCGGAACCTCTTTCGCAACACCTATTGTCAGCGGTGCGGCGGCGCTTCTGATGGAATGGGGGATTGTGCGGGGAAATGATCCCTTCCTCTACGGAGAAAAAATCAAGGCATATCTTAGAAAAGGTGCCAGACCCTTAAGGGGAGAGATGGAATATCCCAACGACCGGGTTGGGTATGGCAGGCTGTGCGTGGCAGACAGTCTGCCGCAGACAGGAACAACAGAAGGATCGACATTAGTTGCTCATTGGAAACAGTTCCGGAAGCGGAATGAAGAAAAACAGATGAAATAACATCAAGAATCCCACTGTTTTGTTACTATTGTATAGAAATGAATGGTCAATTTGTGTAAAAAGGCGCATTGAATGCCTTTCATGAAAATGATACTATGAGTATGAACAATCGATTGCGCTTTATGATCTGTATCTCGAAGAAGTGAAAAAGATAAATTGCGCAGAGAATGGGGTGAATGAGATGAACAACAATTCCGGCAACGACAAGACGATGACGATCCATGATGTGGCAAGAGAACTGGGGGTATCTGCCAGCACCGTATCCAGGGCTATCTCAGGGAAAGGACGTATCGGCGCGGCTACGAGGGACCGGATCCTTGATTATATCGAAGAACACGGCTTTTATCCAAATGCGGCGGCACAGAGCCTGGCACAGTCTCGGACCAATAATATCGCAATCATCCTTCCGGAAGTGAATACGCTGGTGGATATGCCTTTCTTCCATACCTGTATGTATGGAGTGGAAGAGGTGGCACAGGCTAATGATTATGACATTATTGTGTTAACAACGAACGGAAACGATACCAAACCACTGGAACGTCTGATCAAAAACCGTAAAGTGGACGGAATGATCCTTACCAGGACTTATGAGAACGACAAATATGTAAAATTTCTGAAACAAAAGCAGATTCCCTTTGTGGCAGTAGGAAAATTTCCGGATGATGATGTGGTACAGGTGGATCATGATAATGTGGGAGCCTGTAAGGAACTTGTGACAGTGCTGTTTGCTAAGGGGATCCAGAACATTGCCTATCTGGGAAGCAATATGGACCAGATGGTAAACCGCTGCAGGTATCAGGGATATGAGGAAGCCTACCGCAAGGGAAAACGGAAGCTGAACCAGGACCTGGTCTACACGGATTTAAGCAGCAGGGCAATGGTGGAAAAAGCGGTGGAAGAGCTGAAAAACAGCGGCGTGGAGTGCATTCTGTGCCAGGATGACTACATCTGTGATGAAGTGGTCAGAAAGCTTGCCCGCATGGGTGTGAGAATCCCGGATCAGATGAAAGTGGCATCCTGCCATTACAGCCGCATTCTGGAAAATTATCCTGTTACGATCACATCTTTGAAATTCAATATCACAGAGTTGGGCAGAAGATCCTGCCAGGTGTTGTTGGATATGATCCATGGCAAAACAGTACCTGACAAAACACTTTTGGACTATGAGATCATCCTGAAGGAGTCTACAAAAGGCTAAATGAGAGTGTGAAAATCATAATTTGGAAAAACGTTTTCCTCAATTTTACTCAAAAAAATTATAATAAAAGCATTTTTTTCAAAAAATAGGATGTGCTAAAAACCCAGTAAAATCAATGGTTCCAAAAGGCGGTTGTGCAAAATGCACAATTTTTAACTACAATATCAGTCATTATTATAAATTGACAACATAAGGAAATGTTGCTAAACTATTATCGTAGACAAGCGGTTGCGCAATACGCACAAACTTGCAAAACAAAACAGGAGGATAACAAAATGAAAAAGTTAGTCGCTTTAGCAATGTCACTGACTATGGCATTCTCTCTGGTAGCTTGTGGAAACTCTGATGCTTCCAACACCAGCACTGATGCCGCTGCTACCACCGCAGCTTCTACCGAGGCTGCACAGACCGCTCCCGCTGAGAAGCAGGACGTTTCCCTGAGAATCTGGGGTGCTGAGGAAGATCAGACCATGTTACAGGGCATGATCGATTCCTTCAAGGAGCATTATGCAGATTATGCAAACTTTGATATCCAGCTTGGTACCGAGTCCGAGTCCACAGCTAAGGATACTGTTTTAGCCGACATCGAGGCTGCTGCTGATGTGTATTCTTTCGCATCTGATCAGCTGATCGACCTGGTAAATGCAGGTGCCCTGCAGTCTGTTGATGAGATGGATGCAGCTCTGGAAGCTTACGCAGGCAAGAGCGTAGCTGATGTTAAGAGTGCAAATGCTCCTGGTTCTGTAGATGCAGCAACCAAGGACGGCACACTGTATGCATTCCCTATGAGTGCTGATAACGGTTACTTCTTATATTACAATTCCACTTTAGTAACTCCCGAAGATGCACAGAGCTGGGATACCTTACTTGCAGCAGCTGAGAAGGCTGGCAAGAAGGTTGGTATGACTCTTGCTTCCGGTTGGTACAATGCTTCCTTCTTCTATGGCGCAGGCTTTACTACCGCACTGAACGACGACGGCAGCACTGCTATGGACTGGAACGGCACCAGCGCTGATGGCGTTACCGGTGTACAGGTAGTACAGTCCATGCTGGGTATTGCCGGCAACAGCGCATTCCTTCCGATCGCTGATGGTGATATTTCCAACCAGATTGCTTCCGGCGACCTGTGTGCAGTAATTTCCGGTACCTGGGATGCAGCCGCAGCTCAGACCGCTTTCGGTGATGGCTACGCAGCTACCAAGCTTCCTACCTATACCTGTGGTGACAAGCAGATCCAGCAGGGTTCCGTAGCAGGCTTCAAGCTGGTAGGTGTTAACAAGTATTCTGCAAATGCAGGTTGGGCAACTCTGCTGGCTGACTGGATCACCAACGAAGACAACCAGGCAGTACGTTTCGCAGAGAGAGAGATCGGACCTTCCAATATCAACGTTGCAGGTTCCGAGGAGGTTTCTTCCAATATCGCTATTGCAGCTCTGTCTGAGCAGTCCGCTTATGGTGTAGTTCAGATCGTCGGCGGCAAGTACTGGGATCCTGCCAAGACTTTTGGTGAGAAGGTAGCTCAGGGTCAGCTGAAGGCTGATGATGAAGCAGGTATCCAGGCAGCCCTGGATGAGCTGGTAGAAGGTGTTTCCGTACCCGCTGAATAAGTTTGGAAAGATGATCTGTTCCGGTTCTGTTACAAATGAATGATGAAAACGTTCTGGTGCAGAACGAATACAGAGAATAGAAAGGCGTCCTGAAGCTATGAACAATGACACGTAGTGGATGGATGCCTTTTTTACAGGAAACGTTTCCGGTAAACAGGTTCGACTCCTGTCTGCCGGGTTATGTAACTGGTCAGATGAACGCGGGAAGCTGTTCGGAACAGTTACTAAAAATTTATATTAATATGAAGAAAGGAGAGGGCAGAGAATGAAGAAGAAAAAGAGCGGAATCGGCGGATTCTTCAAGGAGTTCGGTGAAGCAGTCGTAAAAGGAGATCTGTTCGTAAAATTATCCCTGGTCTGGATGGGAGCAGGATATATCCGCAGAAAACAAATTATCAAAGGTATTTTAATGACTCTGCTCGAAGTGGCAGTCATAGTATTCACCTTTGGCTTTGCCACAGAGTATGTACGTGATTTTGGAACTTTGGGAACGGTTCAGCAGGAGACGGTTTTCAATATTGTAACCATGCAGAATGAGTTCAATGATTATGACAACTCATTTATGATCCTATTGTTCTCCGTAATCTCATTTGTGGTCTGGTTCACATTCCTGGTGATCTGGCTTAAGAATGAAGTGACTGTTTACCGGCTTCAGAAAAAAGCACAGGCAGGAGAACATATCAATACGTTTGTAGAAGACTTGCAGCAGTTCAAGAATGACAAATTCTATATCACACTGCTGGCACTTCCTGTCATGGGTGTTGTTATTTTCACGATCGTTCCTCTGCTGATCCTGATCGCTGTTGCGTTTACGAACTATGATCAGGGACATATGCCTCCCTCCGCATTGTTTACATGGGTGGGATTTACCAACTTCAAGAATCTGTTCTCCAGCGGTGGAATGACCATTACCTTCGGTTATGCCTTCCGTAGGATCTTGATCTGGACGCTGGTATGGGCATTGTTTGCAACCGCTACCACTTACATCGGCGGTATTCTGTTGTCCCTGCTGATCAATAATAAGAGAACCAAACTGCCCAAGCTGTGGAGAACTCTGTTCATTGTAACGATCGCAGTTCCCCAGTTCGTCTCCTTACTTCTGGTACGTAACTTTTTCGCGAACAACGGCATCATGAACACGATCTGTGCCAATGCGGGAATTACCCAGTGGCTGAGAGATATCGGCGCGATCAGTACCAGTTATATTCCGTTTTTGTCCGCTCCCGGATGGGCACATGTCATGATCATCCTGATCAATATCTGGATCGGTGTTCCTTACCAGATGCTGATCGCTACCGGCGTGTTGATGAATATTCCTTCTGACCAGCTGGAGAGTGCAAAGATCGACGGTGCAACTCCAATGCAGAGCCTTATTCATATTACAATGCCGTATATGCTGTTTGTCACCGGTCCTTCTCTGGTAACGGATTTTGTCAAGAATATTAATAACTTCAACGTAATCTATCTGTTGACCCAGGGTGTATATACCACCACCAATCAGGCTATGGCGAACTCCCAGGCGAAGGAAGTAGACCTGCTGATCACCTGGCTGTTCAACCTGACCCAGAGCTATTACAACTATAAGATGGCATCCACCATCGGTATTATCGTGTTTATCCTTTGTGCGGTATTTACCCTCATTGCCTTCAGCAGATTCCTGAAGGGTGACAGAGAGGAGGCGTTCCGTTAATGAAGAGATTTGTTAAAACATTATTGCATAACCTGTTACTGGCATTTTTGGCATTTGTCTGGCTGGTGCCTATCGTATGGCTGGTGGTCACTTCCTTCAGCGCATATACCGGCATGAATACCAGCACCTTTTTCCCGAAGGAATGGAGTCTGGCGCAGTATAAGAATCTGCTTTTTTCAGCAGACAGTGTGGCACAGTTCCCGAACTGGTTCAAGAACACCTTCATCATTGCATGTGCGGTATGCGTGGTCTCCACCGCTTTTGTACTGATGGTGGCCTATGCGACCTCCTGCATGCGTTTCCCGGCACGTAAGCCGCTGATGAACGCAGCAGTTATTGTGAATCTGTTCCCAGGTGTATTGTCCATGATCGCAGTATATTTCATTCTGAAGACTCTGAACCTGACCAATACGCACCTCGGATTGATCCTGGTATATTCTGCCGGTTCCGGTCTGGGTTACCTGATCGCAAAGGGCTTCTTCGATACGATCCCGAATTCCCTGCGCGAGGCCGCTTATCTGGATGGAGCCAGTGAGGCTACAATCTTCTGGAGGGTTGTTATCCCCATGAGCCGTCCCATCATTGTATATACAGTTATCAGCTCCTTCCTGTCCCCCTGGATGGATTTCGTATATGCAAAGCTGATGTTAAATGCCGGCATATCTTCCCAGTGGACTGTTGCTATCGGTCTGTACAATATGCTGGATAAGAGTCTGATCAATACTTACTTTGGTCAGTTCTGTGCAGGCGGTGTACTGGTATCCATTCCCATCTCTGTATTGTTTGTCATCATGCAGAAGTTCTATGTGGAAGGTATTACCGGTGGTGCCGTGAAAGGTTAAACTGCTTCGGCAGTTTAACCTGGGAGAATCCATAGAATGGATTCTTCAGGATAAACGTATGACATGGAGACAAAGAGTTAATTTATGGATAAATTTATCAAAGGTATGGATGTATCGAGTCTGCCGGAGGAGACGGCTCTCGGTGCAAGGTTTTATGACGAAGGCAAAGAGGGGGACGCACTGGAGATCCTGAAAAAATACGGTGCCAACTCTCTGCGCATCCGTCTCTGGAATGATCCTTACAGTGAGGACGGCAAGCCTTACAGTGCCGGTACCAGTGATTTCACCAAGCTGGTAGCACTGGCTTCGACCGGTAAAAAGCTGGGTTACAGCTATCTGCTGGATCTGCATTACAGTGATTTCTGGGCAGATCCCGGCAAACAGTTCCCTCCTAAGGAGTGGGCGTATGCCGATGCGGATACACTGGAGAAGAATGTGTATGACTACACCAAGGATGTGCTTTTGAAATTAAAGCGTCTCGATCTGCTTCCGGAGATGGTACAGGTGGGAAATGAGATCACCAATGGTCTGATGTGGCCCTATGGAAAATGGGACAACGTTGACAATATTGCAAGATTCATCAGCGCGGGCATCCGTGCGGTGAGAGAAGTATCCCCGGACAGCAGAGTGATGCTTCATCTGGACTGTGGCGGCAACAATGCCCGCTGCAGAGAATGGTTTGATGCCTATGTACAGAGAGGAGAGGACTTCGATGTCATCGGACTGTCCTATTATCCCTTCTGGCACGGAACCATTGATGACCTGACCAATAATATGAATGATCTCTCACAGAGATATCAGAAGGATGTCATTGTAGCGGAGGTTTCCATGGGATTTACCATGGAAGACTATGCGGACAGAGAAAAGCTCGCACCAAAAGAGCGCAAGGGCATGGCGACCAAGCCCCACCTTGCGGAGGCGGTAGAGTATCCTATGACACCGGAAGGACAGGCTGCATTCATGCAGAAGGTTATGGAACGCATTGCGCAGGTTCCGGATGGCAGAGGAAAAGGCTTCTATTACTGGGAGCCGGCATGGATCCCGGTGCCCGGTTGTGGCTGGGCCAACGAGGAGTCCCTGAAGTATATTCAGGATCCCGGTCCCGGGGGAAACGAATGGGCCAATCAGGCACTGTTCGATTATGATGGAAATGCACTACCCGCATTGAAAGTGATCAGAGACTTTCAAAAGTAATATAAGATGCCTAACGGCGAGATGGAGGAAAAGATGGATAAGTTTATTGTGAATATCATTCACCGTCCGGAGATGGTTCCCGAGTATGCGGAAAAAGTAACCGGACACGGCAAAGAAGAGGATCTGGGCAGAAAAGCACTGTTAACAGAGTCTTTGGATATTTTCAAGTTTCAGCAGGAAACTGCGCACAAGAATGGTTTGAAGACCACCATTCAGATGACCTATGCTTCCCTGTTCAATGACGAAGCGGTAGCACTGGCTAAGGCAGATCACGAGAAGTACGGCGATGAGATCGCACTGTCTCTGTTGGGACTGCCCTGCACAGAGTTCCGTGAAAAGTACAAGACCAAGGATTTCTGTATCTGGATGTTTTCCATGGAAGACAAAAAGTCTATCGTGGATGATGTATTCGGCAAGTTCCATGAGAAGTTCGGATTTTATCCCGAATCCACCGGTTCTTACTACATGGATGCAGATCTGACCAATTATATCAAAGCAACCTATCCTACCGTAAAATGTGCGGTAGCAACCTGTTGGGAAGAAGGCCCCAAGGCATACCATACCTGCAACAATTCCTGGTATACCTTCATGGATGGCGGCCCCTGGGCTCCCTGGATCCCTTCCAAACAGAACACCCATGCACCTGCAGCCAATGAGGCAGAGGACAGCGGTATCGTAGCGATCCCCCATCTGTCCAGAGACCTGCTGGCATGCTATGACGGTAACGGCTCCAATTTCGGAACCCATCCCCAGAACGTACTGCGTGGTATGATCTATGACACTAAGACCTGGGAGTACCCTTACCTGTACAACCTGATCGACCAGTATCGTTCCCTGGAGAAATACAACAACGGATACGCATACAACATGATGTTCGTAGGACCCGGCTGGCTGAACAAAATGGGTCGTTGGGAACAGCCTTACGAACTGCTGAAGAAGAGCTATGAAGACGGTATGAAGTACTATGGCGACCTGAAAAAGGAAGGCAAGCTTACCGATATGACCATGGCTGAGTTCGCTGATTATTATCGTCAGAAGAAGACCTACACCGAGCCCGAGTGTGCTCTGTGGAGAGATATCCTGTATGGCTCCGATAAGCAGTTGTTCTGGTATTGTGATCCTTTCATGCGTGCCTGCGTAAATATGGATCAGGGTGGTGCTATCGTTGACCTGCGTCCTTACGCTGCTAAGCTGGAGTGGCCGGTAGGTATCGGTACCAAGCATGTGACCGATGCATCCTATCCTTTCCTGATCCAGGAGAAGTACCGTGCAGGTTACTTCACCCACTATGCAGGAGAAGGTACCGTAAGAAGTGCCAAGTTAAAACACAACGGTGAAGAAGTGGATCTGTGCCTGTGCCGTACCAAGGCTCATTTCTCTCAGGAAGGCAACACCAGAATCCTGACACTGGATCCCGTAGACATCGAGTTCTACGATCTGACCGTAAAATTACAGACCATCGTTTCCTTCGAGGAAGGCAGCTCTGCGATCAAGATCGAGCGTAAGATTCTGGAAATGAGCGATCCGAACGCTGAAGTAGAACTGAACGAGTATATCGTAGCATGCTACGGTACCACAGAGTATTCCGAGGATATGCTGGGTATCACCTTAAGCACCAAGAAGGGTGACGAGGTAGAGACTCTGGATTACGAGTACAAGTGCCGTGAGATGGAGAAGGCAGACGCAGACGAAGTAAGAGCGGTGATCCCTCAGATCGAAACCGCAGTATCCATGAGCACCAACGCAGAAGGCGCTGTCGGATACGTGAAGGAAGGATACGCATTCTCCCCGATGCTTACACTGGGTTACAATTCCAAGATCAAGGATAAGGAGGTCGTTGCAACATGGCTCAAGCTGGAAAAGGCAAATTAAACTACAGATGTCCCTCTTGCTTCATGAGAGATATCGATATGGATATGTTCTATGATAAGGATAAGAAGGAGTACTACTGCCTGCGCTGTCAGTACAGAGGCTCCGAAGAAGATGTCCTTCAGAAGAATGAAATGGCAAGATTCCGTTATGGCGCTATGTATGAGCGTTACACCAAATTTGATTTTGATTGATCAAACGGATAAAGCGATTGGATAAGAAGATTGAAAAAAGGGGCTGTATTACAGCTCCTTTTTCATATATTCATATATGAAAAGAAATGAAAAAATCCTTTTGTAAAATCAATCTGTACAATGGGGGATTGTGTCATATGCCTTATGATAAAGCAGAGCAAGAACAGAATTCCAATGACAAAAGCCCCATGATCGATCCATTTGTCTGATAAGTGAAGAAACCGAAATTTCCAAAGAGGAAAAATAATAATAATTCCCAACACGATAGGCCACAGAGGATGAAAATAAAAGGATTTTGCAAGGTCACCCTCTAAGACGCATAAAAACGCTCTGGTCATTCCGCAGAAAGGACAAGGAATGCCCAAAAAGAAACGCAGTGGACATTGATAGCCTGCCAGCAACAGGAATAACAGTAACAGTAGAATAAATAAACTAAAAAATAATATATGCTTTGTATTTTTTTTCATGATTTATATTTCATATCAAATTTATCGTTGATTATGATCAAACGAAAAAAGCTTCTGCCTGAAAAGACAAAAGCTTTTTTGATCATGTGATTATGCAGTATATTTACCGTCTACGAATACAACTTCTTCGGAACCGGCATAAGCGGCACCGTATGCTTTGGTAAGAGCAATGATCCAGTCAATCAGGCTCCATACTCCGCAGCCACCGGCAGTGAGAAGCTTCAAGATTCCGAGACCAACCTGACCTCTGACGAATCTGTCAACACCTAACTCACCAAGTAAAAAGCAGAAAACCCAGGCAAATACATGCTTATTAATTCGTTTCTCCATATAAAAATCCCCTCCTTTGTTTTATAATAAAAATATTATGCACTATTAATGGAAAAATGTCAATTAATATACAAAAATTAATAAAATGTATCTTTATAAATATGTATTAGAGGAGCGTTTTAAAATAAAGCGGACATTATATCCGGACTCGTCACAGATCCCGCGTACGATCTCCTCGGCCGCATCCCGGACATTATCGTTGATACAGATAATACAGGACTCTTTTTTTCTGCTAAAGAAAGAGGATTTCGGCCAACGGATATAATAGGAGATACGATTTTTTAAAAGAGCCCGTTCAATAAGCTGCTTACAATCAGGATCGGAAACTTCGCATAATTCAATTTCGTTGTTGACTTTTAAAGTAGTGTACAGCGGCTGCATGATGTCACCTCCAATGGTATTACATGGCGATTATAGCACAGACTGTTTACAATGCGCAAGTAGTGCTTCTGCTTGACGCTGTATCGGGGAGAGGGTACAATATAACTGATTAAAACTATTTGGATGAGCGGGCGGCTGTGCAAAACAGTCACTAGCGGCCTTCTATGAGAGAAAGGAGATCATGCTATGGATTTTATAGAGAAGATTGGTGATATCATTAATGAAAAAGGAAAAGCAGCGGCAGATAAAGCAAAAGAACTGGCTGCAATAGCGAACCTGAAAAGTCAGATTTCCACTTGTGAGGAAGTGATGAAGAAAAATTATCTGGAGATTGGCAAAATCTATTTTGAGCAGTACAGTGATATGCCGGAACCTCCTTTTGAGAAGCAGTGCGAGCACATTAAGAATAGTCAGAGAGCCATTGCGGACTTACAGGAAAAGATCGAGCAGTTAAAGACAAAGTAAAACAAAAATTTGAGAATAATGAAATGAGAATAGTGAAAATAAAAACAGGGTTGACAGCAATCCTGTTTTTATTTATAATGCAAACGTAACAATGTTATGTGAATAATTGAACATCCATGAAAATGATGCAAATAAACGGAGACAGAAAATGCCACGAAGACAGGAAAAACAAAATGAGAATAAAGAGACCAGACAACACCTGTTGGAGTGTGCAAAAAAAGAATTCCTGGAAAAGGGATATATGAAAGCATCCTTGCGGAATATCTGTAAGGAAGCGGGCGTGACCACCGGAGCCTTGTATTTCTTTTTTAAGGATAAGGAAGACCTTTTCGGGGCACTGGTGGAAGAACCGCTGAAAAAACTATATGCAGCCATGGAAGAACACTACGCTACGGAGATGCGTAACGGAGAACAGGTGGCACAGCTGGCACTGGAAGATGATAGGGATCTGGAAACATCCAGGCAGATCATCCGGCAGATGTATGCGAACCGGGATGCCTTTTTACTGCTCCTGACAAAGTCCCAGGGATCCCGATTTGAGAATTGCCTGGATGAGGTTGTGGATATCTCGGAGCAGCAGTACAGAAGACTGTGCGATACCGTGACCTGTGCTACCAAAAAACCGAGAATTGATGATTATATGACGCATTGGATGGCACATATTATGGTTGATACATTTGTTCATTTGTTTTTGCATGAGACGGAAGAAAGCGTTGCACTGAAACATGTGGATGCCCTGACCATGTATCTGGTCCGGGGATGGATGGGCATGATGACAGAATCATAGAAACATCGAGCACCCTGATGGAGTAAAAGACTTCTAGGGGTGCAATTTCAGACCATTAACATAACACTGTTATGTTAATGAAAATCATTATCAATAAGCGAGGAGGCAGGATATGTATCTGGAAGTAAAGGATCTGAAGAAAAGCTATGGAGAAGGCGGCGGCTATGTACAGGTATTAAAAGGGATTACCGCAGGTGTAGAAAAAGGTGAAATGTGTGTCATCCAGGGTACCAGTGGTTCCGGTAAATCCACGTTACTCAATTGTATCGGAGGCTTGGATACAGTAGATTCCGGATCGATTGTCGTAGACGGGATGGAAGTGGCAGGACTTGGAAGCAAGGCATTGTCCGATTATCGGAGAGATAAACTGGGATTTATTTTTCAGTTTTATAATCTGGTGCCGAACCTGACGGTAAAGGAGAACATACAGGTCTGTCAGTACCTGACGAAGAATCCCTTAGAGCTGGAGGAATTATTGCAGGTACTTGGTCTCACGGAGCATCAGAATAAGTTCCCGGCACAGCTTTCCGGAGGTCAGCAGCAGCGTTGCGCCATTGCCAGAGCACTCATCAAGAACCCCAGCCTTTTGTTGTGCGATGAGCCTACGGGTGCTTTGGATTCCAAAACATCCAGAGATATTCTGATGCTGTTGGAGGATATTAACAGACAGTATGGTACTACCATGCTGATCGTTACGCATAATAATTCCATTAAAAATATGGTGCATCAGGTCATCATGATCAAGGATGGACAGATCAGCAAGAATTACCGGAATGAGAAGCGGATTCCGGCGGCGGAACTGGAGGATTTGTAGGATGCAGAGGATATTGAGTAAACGGGTACTCCGAGATATCAGGGAAAATCTCCTGCGATATCTGGCACTGTTTTTCCTGGTGGCACTGGTCATGTATATGGTAGTGGCAATCGTGGGACAGCAGAGACGATCATGCAGGGAACAAAAGAGAGTGGCAGGATTCATCATGGGGAGGATGGACAGTTTGGAGTATTTGTCCCACTGACAGACGATGAGATCGCTCAGATTACGGAGAAAGGTGTGACATTACAGAGAGATTTTTCTCTGGATTTTCATCTGGGACAGTCTACGCTCCGTGTCTACCAGGCGAGAGAGAACGTAGATCTGTTCGTCCCGTCTCAGGGCAGCGAGGTACCGGCGCAGGGGGAAATCCTGCTGGAACAGCACTATGCGGAAAAACATGAACTGGGGTTAGGGGATAGTCTTACCGTAGGCGGCAGAGATTTCATCGTTACGGGAATCGGCAGTACACCGGATTACGATGCAACCTATGAAAAAACATCGGATACCACTGTGGACAGCAATCTGTTCGGAGTTGGATTCGTCACGGCAGAGGATTACGAAGCGTTAAAAGCAGGCGGAGAGAATTTTCGGACGGAGGATTATACTTATACATATCTGCTGAATGATGCCATGACAGATCAGGAACTGAAGGAGCTGTTACAGTCCTTTGAACTGGACCGGAGCAAAGTGACGGATACCTATTTCCTAGAAATGTTAGCGGATGCGGAAGAGACAAAGAATGATATCCAGGATGGCATCCGGGAACTTCTAGACGGTGTGAATGAACTGGCAGATGGCGTGGACGAACTGGCAGAGCATAATACGGAGCTGACGGATGCGGCGGATACGCTGTTTGATGCCATGCTGGAGCAGGTCAATGACAGCCTGAAGGAGGCCGGTGTAGAGGTGACGCTGACTTCGTCAAATTACGAACAGCAGCTGAATACCATGATTGCCAATCCGCATGCATATACCGCCTCTATGCGACAGGATCTGCAGGATATAAAAAAATCGCTGGAGGAACTGCAGGAGTATAAGGATGGCATCAAAGCGTATACGGAGGGTGTCAATGCGGCTTCCGACGGCAGTGGCAAACTGGTCGTGGGAATGGGACAGATCACTGTAAACAGTGATGCCCTGAATCAGGGAGCGGATGCTATTTTCAATGCCATTCTTGGAATGGTAAATGAACAGCTGCAGGCACAGTTTCACACTTCCGGTTTTACTTTTTCGGGACTGACGGCGGATGGATATGGCAAGGAACTGGACCAGATGGCGGCAATGTTCACACAGATGGGAGCTCCTCAGGTGGCAGCACAGCTGTCCACCGTAAAGAGCCAGCTGGACACGGTGGCGCAGTTTCGGGATGGTGTGAAGACATATACGAAAGGAGTCGGGGAAGCCTCCATCGGCAGCCAGCAGCTGTTCTGTGGACTGAGCACCCTCTATACCGCCAGTGAAACCGTAGTGGATGGCACGGATGCTGTGGTGGATGCACTGATCGATATGGTGGAAGCACAGCTTAAAGAAAGTGATATCACCGTAGACCTGACCTCCGATAATTATAAGGAAGAGCTGGACCGTCTGATGGCAGAGGGCAGTAGTGTCGATGTCAAGCTGAAGGATTCCCTGAACGATGCGAAGGATACCCTGGCGGATCTGGAGGATTTCCGGGAAGGGATCATAGATTACACGGATGCCGTAGATGAGATCGCCGACGGCAGCAGAGAACTGCGGGATGGGGTACAGGAGCTGCAGGATGAAACAGACGACATGATCGAGGAGTATTTTGCTTTTGACATTGATAATCTGACACAGTTTCTCATAGCAGCCGACAATCCAAGAATTGATGCCGCTGCGGGGGATGTGATCATCAATAGGTTTGCCGGTATCCTGGCCGGAATTATTCTCATGGTCCTGTTTACTTATGTGATTTCCGTATTTGTGATACATAACATTGAAAAAGAAAGCAGCGTCATTGGCGCATTATATGCCCTGGGGGTGACCAGGGGGCAATTACTGTTCCACTATCTGCTAAATCCCATGCTGATCGCTTTTCTGGGTGGGGTTGTCGGCTGTATCCTGGGATTTTCCAAATACGGAACAGGCTGGCAGATGGGCGATAGTATCGCATATTATTCTCTGCCGCCTATGCGGATCGTAACGCCCGGATATCTGCTTTTTTACAGTCTGATTATGCCGCCTGTGACGGCAGTAGTGGTAAATTATCTGGTGATCAATAAAAAGTTAAAATGCACGGCTCTGTCACTGCTTCGTAATGAGCAGACGGCAGGAAAAGCCGGCAGAATACAGAATATGAATCTGGGAAATATGAAATTTCTGCTCAGATTCCAGATCAGACAGATGCTGCGGGAAATACGTTCTGCATTTGCTGTTGTGATCGGTATGTTCATCTGCCTGCTGATCCTGATGATGTCCATAGACTGTGCGGTACTGTGTATCAATTTTGGAAACGCCTGTCTGGAAGAAACAAAATATGCTTATATGTATACCTATAAATATCCTACGGAGGATGTTCCGGAGGGTGGAACACCGGCGTATGTCGAGAATCTGAAAAAGGAAGCTTATGGGTATAATCTGGATGTGACAGTGCTGGGGATTGATGATGACAATCCGTATTTCCCCATAGTGACCGCCGACAAGAAAAACGAGATCGTGATATCCAGTGCTGCGGCACAGAAATTCGGTGTGAAGGTGGGCGACAAGCTGGTGCTTTCCGATGAGGTGAATGAGAGGGATTATGCTTTTACCGTGAAAGACATTGTTTCGTTTACCTCCGGCGTCTATGTTTTCCTGGATAGGGATATCATGCAGGAATTGTTTGATCAGGAGGACGATTATTATAATGTAGTGTTTGCGGATCATGCACTGGATATTGATAATGGCAGATTATATGCCACAGTATCCAAAGAAAATGTGGAGGAAAGCTCACAGATTTTTACAGATATGATGGGACCGATGGTGGTGATGCTCGTGGCAATATCTGTGTTGATTTTTATGATCGTCATGTATCTGATGATGAAAGTGATGATCGATCGTTCCGCCTTTTCTATTTCATTGATGAAAGTATTCGGTTACCGTAGAAGGGAGATCCGAAGACTCTATCTGGATGGGAATTTCTATGTGATTTTGCTGGGGGCGCTGATCTGTGTTCCACTGGCAAAATGGAGCATGGATCTGGTGTATCCGTATTGCATTGCAAATGTTGCTATCGGCATGGACATAAGGTTCACGCCGCAGATATATATCATGATTTATGGTGGAATTCTGCTATGCTATATGGTGATCAATTTCCTATTGGTAGGCAGATTGAATAAGCTGGTACCTGCGGAGGTATTAAAGAACAGAGAGTAGATTTACAAAGCCTCTCATCCAAATGGGTGAGAGGTATTTTTTTCCTTTTTTGTAATTATATGTTGACAGAATGGACGTAGAATGATATAACAATACTAATCCTATCGGATAGATGGGAATAATATGAATAGTAGGAAATAAATGCAGGAGGAGACAAGTTATGAAAAACAACATCTTAAAAAAGGCAGTAGCAGTATTGGCGGCAGGAACAATGGCGGTATCTCTTGCTGCATGTGGTAATGCGGATCAGAGCACAGGCGGGGTACAGACCGGCGCCCAGGGCAGTACAACACAGGAGAGTGCAGCACAGAGCGATGCAGCCCAGGGCAGTGCAACTTCAGACAATACGGAGAAGACCAAAATTATCGTAGCCACCACGGGAACCGGTCCCAGCCCCTTTATTTTTCAGGGAGACGACGGCAATCTGGACGGTTATGATATCGCGGTGATCAAGGAGATATTCTCCAGACTTCCGCAGTATGAGCTGGAGTTCCAGACGACAGAATTCGCATCCATATTCACCGGAATTGATGCCGGATATTATCAGATGGGCGTGAATAACATTTCTTATAATAAAGAGAGAGGCGAAAAGTACTTGTTCTCGGATGTGTACAGTGTAAGTACCTACGGTATTCTGGTAAGAGATGATAATACCGATATTCAGACACTGGATGATCTGCCGGGACATACCACAGAGACCTCTCCGACCAGCTATAATGCTTCCATGTATCAGTCCTACAATGAGGCACATCCCGATGCACAGATCGAGGTATCTTATATCGAGGATTCCAATAATACACCGTTGAGTGTATCCGACGGCAAGATTGGTTTTGAACTGTTTTCCAAGACCACACTGCAGTCCCAGGTAGCGGAATATGGACTGACCAATGTCAAGATCATCGACGTACCCATTGAAGATTCCACTGCATTCATGGATAAATTAAGCGGTAACTTCTTCGTGGTATCGAAAGAGTATCCTCAATTGGTGGAAGACATCAACACTGCATTTGAAGCAGCGCTGGAGGAAGGCAGGATTTTGGAGATATCCAAACAGTATCTGGGTGACGATGCTGACAACAATACGATTCTGAACAGAGAATATATCGAATTTGCAAAAGAGTACATTGCAAACGATCAGGCTGCAACCAACTAAACTAACATAAGGCAAAGGGGCATAAGGTTATGCTGAATATATTTGATCCATCAGTAGTAATTGACGATATCGGTGTTTTGATCGGCTATATTCCCATTACGCTGGGACTGACTGCAGCGGCGGGAATCGTGGGACTGATCTTAGGATTTCTGTTGGCAATAATCCGGACCCGCAGGATTGTGGTGTTACATCAGATTGCGGGAGTATTCATCTCACTGATGCGCGGAACGCCTATTCTGGTACAGTTATATGTGACCTATTTTGGTATTCCCATTATAATTAAATACATCAACTACTATCAGAACAAAAATATTCAGATAGCCGAGATCCCGGCGATTCTTTACGCTATCGTAGCGCTGGCACTGAACAACGCGGCATTCTGTTCGGTCATCATCCAGTCCTCCTTAGAAGCGGTGGATAAGGGTGAGATCGAGGCGGCAATTGCACTGGGCATGACAGGACCCCAGAGAATGTTCCGGATCATTCTGCCGGAAGCAGCGGAGATTGCTCTGCCCTCGTTGGGCAATCAGATCATAGGTCTGGTCAAGGGAACTTCTTTAGCATTTACCTGTGGCGTCGTGGAGATGACTGCAGAGGGTAAATTGCTGGGAGCCAGAGGTTACCGGTACTTTGAGGCATATGTTGCACTGGCGATTCTGTACTGGGTGATCACCATTGTGCTGGAACAGATCATCCGTCTGGTGATGAACAGGGTACGGGTACCCGATGTGGTCGGCAAAGAAGGCAAGACGGCAGAGAAAAACCAGAAAAACAAAGGGGGTGTCCTGTAATGATCAGACTGGAAAACATAAGGAAATCCTTTGGTGATAATACAGTCCTCGACGGCATCAGCTTTGATATCGAAAAGGGCGATGTGGTGGCAATCATCGGACCCTCCGGCACCGGAAAATCCACACTGTTACGCTGCATCAATATGCTGGAGACCCCGGATGAAGGGAAAATTGCCATCGATGATTTTGAACTGGATTATCAGAAAGTGAACCGCAAGGATCTGTTGGCGCTTCGCAAGAAGACTACCATGGTATTCCAGAGTTTTAACCTATTCCGTAAGAAGACAGCACTGCAGAATGTCATGGAAGGACTGACCCAGGTACAGAAGCTGTCCCACGCGGAGGCGGAAGAGATCGCACTGAAACAGCTGGAAAAAGTAAAGATGCTGGAGCGTAAGGATTATTATCCAAAGCATCTGTCTGGCGGACAACAGCAACGTGTCGCCATTGCAAGAGCCATCGCCATGCAGCCGGAACTACTTCTGTTCGATGAACCCACCAGTGCCCTGGACCCGGAATTGGTAGGAGAGGTGCTGGAGACGATCAGAGAGATCGCCAAGGCAGGCAATACGATGTTAATTGTCTCCCATGAGATGAATTTCGTAAAAAATGTAGCGACCAAGGTGATCTTCATGGAGGGTGGCAAGATCGTGGAGATGGGCACACCACAGCAGATCTTCGGAAATCCGAAAAATGAACGGACGAGAGATTTCCTGATTAAAAACAGCATTGTGATTCCGCCGGAGTTTTCAATCTGATGATTTTATATAAGAGACGGATCCTGGGAGAAAAACATGGAATATAAATATAACGCATTGGAGACCGCAAAAGCGGCAATGAGATTTATCAATACGAGGAAAAGACAGGCACCGGAAGGTATCTATTTTTCATTAGAAGACGGAGAGACGGGACATGCATCCTACTACGACGAGATCTGCCTGTATGCGGGAGCATCCGGAATTCTCTGTTTTCTGCTGGGGCTCTATGATGCCACTGCGGAGCGGGAGTACCTGGAGGAGGCAAAAGAGATTGCCGCATACCTTACGTATCGCTGGAACCACCAGAGAACATTAAAAAGAAACTTTTCCAAGTATGCTTTTTCCAGTGGCTGGAGCGGCGCCGGATTCGCACTGTTACAGCTGTATCAGGTGATCGGGGAGCAGACTTATGCGGATACGGTGAATTCCATTGTGGAGCAGGCAATCCGGGATGCCAGGACGGCTGCGTCCGGAGAGGGCTATGAGTGGTCTACTTTCCAGGGAATCGTCGGCAATGCAGGAACCGTATTATTTATATTAAAATCGGCGGAAGTTCTGCAGAATAAGAAATTCCGGGATTTTGCACTGGACGCCGGACAGACCTTTTTACACCAGGGAAGATCTATGGGAGATGGCAGAATCGTCTACCAGGGTGTGGATCCTGTGTATTTTGGTGCCGGGAAAGACTACATCGATCCGAATTTCCCCATGGGAACCGGCGGAATCGCTTTTGCTCTGTTGAAATTGTATGAAGCAAGCGGCGACAAGCGGTTTTTAGATGCGGTGACGGGTGTGACAGAGTATATGGATACGGCAGCGGTGAAAATGAAAGCCGGAAAATTACTGCCCCACGGACTGCCGGACAGAGGAGACCTGTTCTATGCGGGATATTGTCACGGACCGGCGGGAACCAACCGTTTCTTCTACCAGATGTATCAGATGACCGGGGATGAAAAATATAAAAAAGAGATCGAAGATCTGACAGACGGAATGGAATCCCTAGGCGTACCGAAGGAGCAGAGCGCGGGCTACTGGAATGTACTCAATATTTGCTGCGGTACCGCGGGCATTCTCAACATGTATCTGGGACTTTGGGCAGCTTTCGGAGAAGAGAGATATTACGAAAAAGCGTTAGAATGCGAAAAGATCCTGTTAGACCGGGCAATCTATGAAGAGACAGAAGCGGGACTGACTGCAAAATGGCAGTTCGCATTAGACCGTGTGGCGCCGGATGCGCTGACCACACCCATCGGATTCTTAGACGGCGCAGCGGGCATCGGTGCGATGCTGTTACAGATGCATGGCGCCGAGAACGGTAATTTCAAGGCGATGAGAGCAATTGATGATCCATTTCCCACGAAAAGGAGATAAAGATACATGGAACGGAAGCTGATCAAAAATGCCACGGTGTTTGACGGAAAAAGCAGCAGATTACAGGAACATGCAAATATTGTCATCGAAGGAAAACTGGTAAAAGAAATCTATGCGGGAGAGATCTCGGAAGAGGGATTTGCTGAAATCTATGATGCAAAAGATCATTTCGTGATGCCGGGACTGACGGATGCCCATGTGCATGTCTCTCATAATGTGCCCATCGGAAGTGAGGAGCAGCGGATCGATGACATGGCGGTGCGTAGTGTGCGCTATGCATACGATATGCTGCTGCGGGGCTTTACCACCCTGCGGGATGCCGGCGGTGTCACAGTGGGATTGAAGCGCAATATTGATAACGGCTACTTGGACGGTCCCAGGATTTTCCCTTCCAATGCCTATATTTCTCAGACCTGCGGACACGGCGACTGCAGAAAAAGCCGCGCGGAGACCAGACTGCCGGATGGTAATTTCCTAAACGCCACCTTACAGTACCGCGCAAATTATATTGCAGATGGTCCTGCGGAGATGCTGCGGGCGGTGAGAGAGCAGCTGTTCCTAGGCGCCTCCCAGATCAAACTGATGGCGGGCGGCGGTATCAGCAGCAGATATGATCCTTTGGATACGGTGCAGTTCACCTATGAAGAGATGAAGGCTGCGGTAGATGCGGCGGAAGATTACGGAACCTATGTCATGGCGCATCTCTATACCCCAAAAGCCATGCAGCGTGCGGCAAAAGCGGGAATCAAAAGCTTTGAGCACGCCACTATGATGGATGACGAGACCGGACGCATCATCAGAGACCTTGGAATCTGGGTGATGCCGGGACCACAGTCCCAGCGCCCCGTGACATCCCACGGACCTCAGCCGGATCATGTGATCCGCAAGGCAGAACGTGTCAAAGCAGGCTGTGAGATTGCCACAGAGGTGATCAACAAGTACGACCTGCCCATTGTGTTCGGCACAGACTCTTTCGGCGATCCCCATTTCGCGGAGGAACATCAGCTGGAGGATTTTCAGTATTTTAAGAGACGCTTCGGAAGCTTCAAAGGTCTTGTGGCAGCTACCGGCAATGCCCATGAACTTTTCAAACTTTCCACCTACCAGAATCCATACCCGGAGGGGAAGATCGGTGTGCTGGAGGCAGGCTCCTTTGCCGATATCCTGATCGTAAACGGCAACCCCGCAGAGGACCTGGATGTGCTGTCAGTGCAGGACAATATGCTGTTTATTATGAAAAATGCAAAAGTATATAAAAACAGGCTTTGAGGGCATTTTTCGTTAGAGAGGAAACTATCGTAACTTATCGTAAAATGGTGTAATTTGATGAAAAAAGTGTGTAGTAAAGTGTGTAGCAATTCGTAGGAAGGATACGCCAAATATCAAGAGTGGCAGTGAATTCGTCCATGTGTTTGTAGAGATACAGATGCATGGACTTTTTTGTTTTGGTTACCGGCACAGATGCCGGAGAAAGAGAGGATTTGATGGCAAAAGATAATAGTGAATTGGCAATTTTGTATCAAGTTGAAACAAAAACTTTTAATCACGCTGTAAAAAGAAATATTGAAAGATTTCCTGAGAATTTCAGGTTTCAACTAAAAAAAGAAGGGAGAGGTGGAAGAAGATATCTGCCATATGTTTTCACAGAACAAGGTATTGCAATGCTTTCTGCGGTGCTGAGGAGTGATATTGCAATACAAGTCAGTATCAGGATATCCTCTGTTTCGGATACTGCCGGACGGATATGCAACACCGTCTCCCGATTATTGATCGCAGATGAATTTGACAACCCCGAAAAAACTTCGTGCAAAGTCGTCCGTGTGGGCTTGTTTTTATTCGGATATTCGTATATAATGTATTGTGTTGAGTATTATCCATGCGGAGGTGCGGTATGAACGGGATCAAGGGATATATCTCCATTCGGGAGGCGTCCTACCGTTGGGGCGTGTCGGAGCGGCGGGTCAATCAGTATTGCGCCGAGGGGCGGATCCCCGGCGCGTCCCGGTTCGGACGTTCATGGGCGATTCCGGAAAACGCGGAAAAGCCGTCCGACCCGCGCTTTCCGGAACAGCACCGCGATCCCGGCAGGACAAGCACCTGACGGATCCCCTCCGCATTGGAATTGGAAGCATCCGTAAAAAGGAAGTGAACGCCATGACCTGCGACGAGACTTTATACCGCCAATATCTGAGCGGCGACGACGAAGGGCTCAATGCCCTGATGAAAAAATACGGCGACCCCCTGACCCTGTATATCGACGGCTATCTGCACGACGTTCACGAGGCGGAGGAGCTGATGCTGGATGTTTTCGCCTATCTGTTCACCAAAAAGCCCCGCATCCGGGACGGCGGCCTCAAGGCGTATCTCTATAAGGCGGCGCGGCACATGGCGCTGCGCAACAAGAGCAAACGAAAGCCGCTGTTCAGCCTTGATGCGCTGACCGACGAGCCGGACGGATGGCTGCTGACGGAGGAGGTCATCCGGACGGAGGAGCGAAACCGCATTCTGCATTTCTGCATGAGCGAAATGAACCCGGACTATCGGGAAGTCCTGTATCTCACCTATTTTGAGGATATGAGCTACGCACAGGCGGCGGAGGTCACGGGGAAAACGGTAAAACAGATCACCAACATGGTGTATCGCGGAAAAGAGAGCCTACGAAGGCTCTTAGAACGGGAGGGGATTACAAATGCGGAGTCATGAGGAACGGGTCACGGAGACCAAGCGGCGCATCGCCAAAATTGAACGGGAGAAACGGCTGCGGCGCAATACGATCACCATGGCTTCCGCCGTGGCAGCGTGCCTTGCGCTGCTCATCGGCGTGTCCCTCGCCATGCCCGGCATTGCCGCAAGCATCCAGGCAGGAGACTATGCGGGCTTTGAAACGGCGGCCAGTATGTACGGCGGGGGCGCGGCTTTGGGATACATTGTTATCGGGCTGCTGGCGTTTTTACTCGGCGTGTGCGTGACCGTTTTGTGCTTCCGGCTGCGGCAGATGAACCGTGAGGACGGGCAGGATAAAGAAAGCGAGGGGATTCATGGAGCTGATTGAGAACCTGCTGCAATTACTGACCACATTCGTCGGCGCGCTGCTTTCGGGTATCTCCTACCGGAAAAGTGGGCGGCAGGTGTATTTTCTGCTGCTGTGCTTCTACGGCTGCTTTGCCCTCGGTGCGCTCTACTGGACGCTGTATCTGCTGCTGTTCGATACCACGCCCCGGGTCTTTTATGTGTCGGAGTTCGGCTGGGTGGCCAGCGTAATTTTCCTGCACATTTTGCAGGCCACGCTCACCAGTCAGGACGAGCGCGCTTTCCGCTGCCGCAGGGCATGGCTTGCGCCTGCGTTCGGCGTGCCGCTGCTGGCGTTCTACTGTGCTTTCGGGGACATCCTCTCCAACCTGATCTGGTGCGGCATAATGATCGAGCTCTCCTACTGCGCCATACGGGGGCTTTCTTATGCAGACACCCAGACGGGCGTGGCGCGGAATATGCGATATTTCCACATCGGCGTGCTGTGCTTTGTGTACGCAGAATACCTGCTGTGGACGGCGGGCTGCTTCTTGCCGGATACGTCTCCGGCAAGCCCAACCTTCTGGTGCGATATGCTGCTGACGCTTGCGATTCTGGGGCTGCTGCCCGCCACGAGAAAGGCGGTGGAGGCATGACCTATATTGAAAACATCTTCATCTGCATGGTATCCCCGCTGCTGGTGGCCGCATTGTGCATGGGCAGGCGGCAGCTCCGCCTCTTCATGTTCTGCATTGCCGGAATGGGGGTGTGCCTGCTCTCGGCCTATATCAACACCTTCCTCGCGGCGGTATGCCGGGCGGACGCCCTTGCCGCCACGGCGGAGATCGCGCCGGTGGTGGAGGAAATGATGAAGCTGCTGCCGCTGGTTTTCTATCTGCTGGTGTTTGAGCCGGAGAGCGAGAAGATCAAGCCCGCCGCCATCACCGTAGCCCTCGCCTTCGCCACCTTTGAAAATGTGTGCTATCTGATCCAGAACGGCGCGGACCGCTTCTCCTTCATCTTCTTCCGTGGCTTCGGCACGGGAGCGATGCACGTCCTCTGCGGACTGATCGTGGGCGGCGGGCTGGCGTATACGTGGCAGCGGACGTGGCTTAAAATAGCCGGCACGTGCGGGCTGCTCGGCGCGGCGATAACATTCCATGCCATATACAATCTGCTCATTGCTTACGGCGGCGCGGCGCAGTACATCGCCTACGCCCTGCCGGTGCTGCTGGTGGCGGCGGGAAGGCTGTCTGTTTTCCGATTATCACGGAAGCAATAACCGAATATCCACTCTATGAGAGCTGCTTTTTGGCGGCTCTCAATTTTTTTTGAAAAATTTTGCGTTTTGGGTGAGAGTTTTTCCGATTTTTTGTACCTATATAAGTGAAAGGCTTTTTATCACATTTCCAGACAAACCGGAAAGGAGGTTCAAACGATATGTACGATACCGCAAGACGGGTCGCACTCGTCAAGCAGCGGGTGCGGGAAAACACCCGCCGGAGGCAGCGGCGCGGCATCTATGGACTGAGCGCCGCGTGTATGCTGCTGTTCGCGGTCTTGACGCAGACGGTGGGCACGGTCGTCGGGCCGGGGCAACCTGAGGCATGGGGCGTATTCGGCGCGATGCTGCTGCGGGAGGACGCGGGGGGCTACGTGCTGGTGGCCGTCGTCTCCTTTGCCGTAGCGGCAGCGATCACCGCGCTGTGCTTCCGGCTCAGAATCAGAGAAAACCAGAAAAAAGGCGGGGCGGACAAGTCTGCCCGATACGAACAGGAGGAGAAAAACCAATGAAAAAACGAATACTCAGTATCCTGCTCATATGCTGCATGGTGCTGACCATGCTGCCGACAACGGCGTTTGCGCAGGTGAGCGATTCGCTGGGCAACACACCCGAGGAAAATCAGGCGATTTTGGAGCAGCTCTCTGCCCTGACCGGCGGTAGCAGCGACCAGGTGCTTTCCATGCTGAACGCTTTGGGGCTGCTGGATGAAGACGGCAATTTCAAGGTGGATCAAACCATCACGCTGGACGGCCAGGTGTTGACACTGGCGGCTGTCATGGAGCTGCTGGAAAATCCCGCCACGGATCTCACCCGCATAGCCGACGTGGATGGGACTCCGGTGGCGCTGGGCGATTTGAAGACTATGATCCAAATCGAACGGGAGCTGCAGCGGATCAAGGACACCTATTTCTCCGGCAGGGAGTTTACCGGGGAAGCACTGGAGAATCTCAATAGCCTGATGGATCAGCTGGAGCTGCAGGGCATCAGTTTGCAGTATTCCGCCTCTGCCACAAAGCCTGAGGGCGTTGAGATGGTGGATATGAGCAGCATGATGAGCCAAACGCTGGGGGATTCCGCAAACAACACCTGGAGCTCCGGGGCTTTTACTGTATACCGCGGAAAACCGGCCGGCTTTTCCTACCGCATTCAAAAAGGCCAGCTCAGCAAGTATATCACCAATGTGGAGGTCTCGATAGGCGGGACGAGTGGGGTCAAGCAAAGCGACGGGTCCTACAAGCTGACCTATGACGTAGGCGAAGCTTACAGTGTAGGTGGTTGTAAAATCACTGTCAAGGTTGAAACCAGAGGAGGGAACCCAGACTGGCTCAAGGATTCTTATTCCTATGGCGACCTGCTGGGGATGATCGAATTTTACGATGCGGAAAATCTGGTGTTCTATGACGGCGCCGGTTATGCCGACCACTGTCAGCTCAAGTTAATAAAGACGGTTGGCGTCCCCACAATAAAAACGTCAATGACCGCGCCGGACTATGAGGAAAAATACGAAAGTAAAGGCACAATACAGGGGGATATGTATATTCCTTTGCTGGCGAATGAATACAATGCCGGCAACGGTGCCGACAATCAGGACTTCGTTGCGCTAAGCGATACCATCGGAATTCTGGAGGGCGCCCGCAACTCGGTGCTTCCCAACAGCTCCCTCAAATTTTATCAGCCATACCAAATCGACGCCAGCATCAAGTTTGTCTGGGATACCAGCGTAGAGACCTATACCGGCCCTGCGCCGTATGGCTGGTATAAAGACCAGCCCTATGCCCCGTTCTATCTGACGGAGTACAAGCTTGATGAAGCAGATCTGACGCCCACCAGCGGCGACAGAAAGAAACCGGAGAACTGTACGATTAACAAGGGCGACACAGTCAACATCTCCCTGCAGTCTACCACGCAAAACAGAGGGGATCAGCAGTACTGGCTGCCCTTCCGACTGTATATGAAGAGTGTAATTGACGACCAACCATATGCCTCCGCCACCGTCAATACCAGCAACGTCACTGCCAAGCTGTTGGACACGGACAGCCCCATCATTCAAAGCGTCACGGCCCCGGCGGGAACCTATGCCAGCGGACAGCACGTGCACATCACAGTTACCTTTAACGAGTTCGTGGATCTTAGAAACGCCAGCGTGACCATCAATGGCAAAGAGTATACCGCCGCTGAGCTTTCCATGAACAAATACGGTGTCACGGCAATGCTCTGGTACCCCGTGCAGGATGCGGATGCCACCACGGTCACCGTCAATGGTATGACCGGTGTGCAGGATGTTTTCGACCATCCGCTGGATACCACAGACTATCAAATCGACCCGATTGCCGGCGTTACGTTGAAGAGCGTCTTGATGCGCAACGCTCCCACCGAACTGACGGCCACCTACGCCAACGGCAAGGCATCGTTCACGATGCAGGCCAACATGGCGGATGCCTACAAGACCGTATACAGCGATTATCACACCCCGGAAGGCACAGAGCCGAAGGAAGCCCCTTTCCGCCTCGAGCTGAGGTACGACTCCGCGGTTGAACCAATCCATCTGCAGGTTTATCTGGACACAGAGAAGGAAGCCTTCACCGTTAGCGACTATGCAATCGCACCAGCGGCTTCCGACCGCACCTACACGGCGACGCTGCAGGCCAACGAGGGCACGAAAGACGCTCCTGACTGGGTGAATGTTCTTCCCCTGACCCGGCAGTTCACGGTGCCAAAGAAAGTTTCCGTGAGCACGGTGAACGTCGTCCCGGAAGCGAATGACGCCAACTATACGATTTCCCTCGGCGAAACCACCCGCCCCACGCTTAGGGCAGAGGTTTTGGGGGCAGGCGGTGAGCAGGCAAGCTACACCACCGGCAAATGGAGCAGCAGTGACCCGCTCATTGCCACCATCAACAAGGATACCGGCGTTGTTGCCACTACAGGAACCAAGGTGGGAACCGTCACCTTTACCTTTACGGCGGACAACGGGACTGTGAACACTGCCGATGATGTGACGGGCGAGTCAAAGCCCTATACCGTGACGGCAGGCAATTCCCTGGCACTGGTGATTCCCGGTGGCTCGTCCATCGTGACGCGGGTAAATCAGCCCGCCACCGTGTTGTGGAGCTCCAACGCCGCGCTGATGGCACCAAACAAAGAGTTTAATTACAGGATTGACCTGTATGAGGGCAACTACGCGAATGAGGCGGCGCTGAGCGGCCTCAATCCCGTTGCGACTTATACCGCCGGCAAGGATAAAAACAGCGTGCGGATCAAGGAGAATGTGCTCTCCAAGCTCTCCAACGGCAATACCCCTGCCTACACGGTATTGGTCTCCATGCCGCACCCCAACGCCGAGAGTGAGAACGTCCGCCTGTCGGCACTTGCCTGGATCATCGTGCAGGCACCACCTGCCACGGCCAGGCTGACACCGCCCCAGAGCATTTACCTCAAGGATACCGACGGCACCGTCAATATCAAATGGTCGGTGGAAAACGCCACTGAGGGGGCCTCTCAATCGGCCACACTGACCATCACCCGGGTCACAGAGGACAACACCACCAAAGTGGTGGACAGTGAGCGCCTATCCGGCACCTCCGGGAGAGTCTCCCTGTCATTACAGAGTGTGAAAGCCGGCAATCTGAAGGACACCTATCAAGTGGTTTTGAGCGTGGAGAATCCTGGTGAGGAATCTCCCAGCACCGACTCCTTCCCCCTGTATGTCTACGATGCCGACGCACTGAAGGTGCAGAACGACAAAGGAGAAACGATTTCTAAGCTGACCATGGACAATACCTCCAAGGTCAGCGGCAGCCTGCCCACCGTTACAGCTGAAATTTTGCAGCTGCGCCAGGAGTTGGGGCTGATCGAGTACATAGGCATCAACTATGACGAGTACGGATGGAACTCCTTTAAAGACGGCATCCGGTGGCTCTCCAGCAACAACAATGCCATTTCCGTCAACTACAAGCAGGGCGGACTGTATGAGGACATCAGAAACTTCTCCTTTGATTCCTACCTTCCCGAAACCAAAATGGCGCTGTCCGGCGTGGCCAACGGCACCGCAACCGTCACGGCTACCCATGCCGCCACGGGCATGAATGCCGCCGTACAGGTGACAGCGAAAACGCTGCAAAATAAGTTCTATCTCTTCCAGCTGACGCCTGCAGCGGAAACTACGCTGCAATACACCGACGGCAAAGGTGTGCCCAAAACGGTCACGACCAACAGTGAAGGCGTGCTGGCGCTTTACGAACCCAACGGAATCGCCAGTGAGGTGTCTCTGCGGTCCGGCTCCGGCGCGGATATTTATCTGGGCACCATCTATAAAGAAAATCTGCGTTCCGGCGAGTGGGATGCCACAAAACTACAGCTTTATCCCTTGAATACCTTCAGCCTTCGGCGAGTCGCCCGGGCATCTGTGACGCTCATCACGCCGGGCGGCGATCCGCTGGCGAACAAGACGGTGACCGTTCGTGGAGGCGTTTATAAAAACGGAGGCTACTGCGAGACAGCTCTGCTGGGCTCCAGGGCAGGAGCACTTGTCAGCGGCATCACCGGCGACACCTATACCACGGATGCGGCGGGAAATATAACCGTCTATCTGGATTCCACCCAGTTCTGGTCGGCCGAAAAGGGCGAGAGCAACACCACGGCGCTTTCTGCTCTGGATCAGCTGGAGTACATTCTGGAGATCAGCGCAATTGACGGCGACAAGTACTATCCGCTGCTGCTGACCGTCAACGGCAAGCTGGGCGTGGACGATGTAATGCGCACCGCAGAGGGCGTTGTCTCTCTGGAGCGTGTGCCGGCGGGGGAGGAAAACAAACCCTTCATTGTGGCGCAAAGCGTTGATTACGGTCTTGCCAACGGTCAGAAGGTGGATGTCCGCAGCTCGACTGGGAAGATTGGCCCTAACAGCAGCTTTAAAACAGCAAGCCTGCACACCACCATGTTCCTCTGGGGCGAGGATATTGCCAACGCGCGGAATTACAGTCTCAAGCTGGCGGACGAATACGGCGTTATTCCTGCCGCCCAGAGCAGCAGTACCAAGCAGTATCCCTTCTCATCCATCCCCGTAGCGGAAAACGATCTGACCCTCACCGAGGCCACCATGACCACCTCTGGATGGATCGCCGACGGCAAGGATGTGGGTATGAAAACGCAGCTGAGCCTGAACGGCAGCCTGCTGCAGGAGAAAATAATGCCCTTCCGGGTCGTTGATCTGACCCGAGTGCCCAAGGTGACAGAGGATGACCGCGTCACCGGTATTCTGGCGACGATGGGAGCCTCCAGTGGAGTGAATCAAGTCGACTTTGGCGGAGTGGGCGATAGCAACATTCTCAAGGTGCTGACCGGACGGCTGGATGATCTGAGCGGTCCGGTGGACACTTCCGTGTTCAAAATGATTATCACTCCCAGCGAAGATCCCTCCGTGTTCCGTGCCATGATTTGGGCCGGGTACAATACGCTGGAGATGGAGGATATGGACTATTCCGAGGACGGCGTGGCGTTGGGTGCGAATGTGCTGACGCAGAATCTGGAAGTGGGTGTGCCCGGGACCGGGGACCTGAGCCAGATGGCCCAGGGCACCTATGATCCCAAGGGGGACTACAAAACCAACTCCATAGCCGACAATGTCACCAGCACGGATCTCAACTTGCAGTTGGAGGGCTTTTACGAAGCGGAAATCCGCTATAACACCGAAAAAAAGGAGTGGGAGGTTTTCACCGTAGGCGGAGGATTTACCGCCGGCGTTGGTGTGGGCTTCTCCTTCAGCGTGAACGCCATGGCTGGCCCCGTGCCGTTGACAGCAACCTTTGAGCTGGGTGGTGCCATTCAGCTGGATTTCCGTACCGCAGTGCGCTACGGACGGCAGGGCGAGGGTACAGAGCTTGCCTGGAGCGATCCCACGGCCACGGCAGTGAATGACTTTTTGACCACGCTGCGTATCAACGCCTATGTCCACGCGTTTGGCGGTATTGGCTTTGACTATTCGGTCGTGGCGCTGAAGATCGGCCTATTCGGCAATTTGGATGTGGACAGTCAGAATAAGTTCCTTTCCCGCACCTATCTTGCCGACGAGACAAAGCGCCAGATCAACGGTCAGGCCCTGGGGATCCAAAGCGAAGTGGGGATCAAATTTGTGGCAACCTTCCTGTTTATCTCCTACGAGGCGGTGATCGCCTCCGGAACCCTTGGAGCCACCAGGACTTTTAATGACTGGAAAACAATCGACGACTATTGGAATAGCGCCACCAGTGGGCTGAGCCTTGCCTCGTTGCGGATGGCGGCGGCCCAGAGCGGAATGCAGGTGGCTTCTGGCAGTGCAACGCTCCAAAGCCGGGACTATCTGGAGCAATATGCCCGTACCTGGGGCCAGCCCCAGCAGCGGATGATGCTGTTCTCTCTGAACTCCACCAGTGGGCTGAAAAACATCCAGACCAATGCCAACCCCACATCCTATCCACAGCTCAGCGATGACGGGAAAGTATTGACCTACATCAACGACGGCAACAGCAGCAGTATTTACGATAGCCGGGCGCATTTCTCCACCCTCAATGGCGGCGTCTATACTCCCTCCAGTGAAATTGACGTTCCCACAGGGTTCCCCGGCTACGGCGACACGAGCGTTTCTTTGTCCGGCACTGGCAGCTTCGCGGCGGCGGCTTGGGTTCGCATGGGCACCGATCTGCCGGGTAAAAATGCCGGTGATGCCGTGACATTGGAAGAGCAAAACCTGCTGATGAACAGCACGGAGATCGTAGTGTCCGTCTATAACGGCTCAACCTGGACATCCACCCGCCTAACCAACGACGGCACGCCGGATCTGGCCCCAGCCACGGCAGTGGGCGGCGACGGCAAAGCCATCGTGTTCTGGCGCAGCGTCTACACCCCCGATCCCGGTACGCAGGGCAGCAACAACCTGCTGAACTTCACGACCAGAGATTGTATCATGTACCGTTGCTATGACAGCACTAACGGCACCTGGAGCAAGGCAAAAATGCTTTATAACGGTGCTACTGGCAGCGTGAAGGCGTTGCAGGCGGCCATGCTGCCCGACGGAACCGCTATGGCGGTTTACTCGCTGGACCGCAGCGGAACCGGAGATACCTCCGCCTACGAGATCGCCTATTGTACCGTGGCTGCTGACGGAACTCCCGGTACAGTCATGCTGGCGACCTGTGACAGCAATCTTGACGAAAACCCCCAGGTCGTTGCAGCCAACTTCGGCAGCGGGGATGACCGATTTGTCATCGGTTGGCACAGTGTCCGAGACGGCAGCAGCGATATTCAGCTGTTGGCTGTGGACGGCAACGGCACCATGTCCAACAGTTTCCCCGGCTCTCTGTCGACCCTGACCAGCAGCGGCAACGCCGTCGTGGGCGGAGACTTCCGCTTCGCTTCCCTCAGCGGGGATCATCGCAGCTGCAATGATCTTACCATCGTCTGGAATGAGACTGTCAATAACGCCAACGGCGCGGTAGATCACGGCATTTTGAAGGCGGCCAAGCTGCGCTATGCCACAAATACCTACATTCTGTCCGCACCATTGGAACTGGCAGAGCTGCCGGATCGCACACTGGCTGACCACTTTGATGTCTATGTCAGCGGCACCAATCAGGTGCAGGCCGCCATTCAGGCCACCCGGTATGACGATGAAAACCCGCAGGTAATCGGCGGCGTGACCGTTCCGGGTGAGGAAACGATCCTCTATACCGCTACTTCTGATTTTGTCACCGATGCGGTGGCAGTGGAACAGATCGGTGTGGATTATGCAACGCTGGCGTTGAACAGCCTGACACCCATTCGCTTTACCATCCGCAACACCGGGCTGAACGATGTGACAAACCTAACGGTCAGCCTTGGCAGCGGGGAAACCGCTACCCTTACGGAAAAACTGCTGCCCAATGAAAGCACCACCCTTACCGTCTGGCACCATGTGAAGGACCGCGTGACCGACCCGGGCTATACCATCACCGCCGCCGGCGGCATCAACGAAAACGGCACAGTGTATCTGGATTATCCCGACATTGGCATCTCACAAATGGAAGTGATTGCGGAGAGCGCCGGCAAGCGCACGGTGCGCATGACCCTCTATAATTCCGCTGCCGCCACGCTGGCCGGCGGAAAGAGCCGCGAGGTGAAGCTTGCGTTCTATGCGGATGATCTGCATACCGAACCTGCAGAGGTAGCCTGCACCACAAACGGCGTATCGGTTAGCGGTAATGAAATCACCATTTCCGAAGACAGCGCCCTCACCCGCATTGATCAGGGAACCTTTACACTGGACCTGACCTATGATCTGGGCGAGTATATGACATCCATTGGCAAAACCGAGATCCCCAATGTGGGTACCTATCTGTACGCCGAGGCGTGGGCGGAAGGCCTGATCGGTGGAACGGGAAGCAATCAGCGCCTGCCGGAGTATAACGGCAGTGACAGCGAGGCCAGCGTCCATATGACCGGCGCACTGGCCCGCACCGGAGAGCAGCTGACGATGGATGTGACACAGGGGAACGACGGCAACGATCACAGCACCGCCGCCATTACTCTGCGCAACAACTGCCTGCAGTCTCAGACTAGCGCAGAGCTGGTGGCCACGCTGCTGGATGCTGCCGGGACCGTTCTGGAAACGAAAAAGACCAGTATTGGCGGTGCCATCTCCGGGGAAACCTTCCAGACGGAAACCGTCACCTTCTCCCGGCTTGGCACCCGCGTAGTGGTGCGAGCCGCAGTGCCCGGTAAAGACCTTCTGACCTTTGAAGGTCTGGCAGTGGGGCTCGGCGATTTTACCGCCAACGGAACGAACTATACCTATACGCTGCAAAATGATAGCGGAGCAACATCTACGCTAGTCACAGCGGTGTCTGGAAACGGCGAGCCCGTGAGCATCAACGGGCAGGCTCTGTCCACCGGCGGCAGCGCAACCGTTGCCATCCCCAACAGCGGCACAACCGACATTGTCGTGAAGATCGGTACTAAAACCTACACGCTGACGATTCTGCGCAATAGCGGCACAGGCGGCAATAGCGGCACAGGCGGCAATAACGGCACAGGCGGCGGTGAGCATACTCACAGCTACGGCAGCGAGTGGAAGTACGACGCCGACAAACACTGGCATGAGTGCTCCTGCGGTGACAAGGACGATGTTGCAGCACATAGCTTCAAGTGGGTGGTAGATAAGGAAGCGACCGCAACCCAAAAGGGCTCCAAGCATGAGGAGTGCAAGGTTTGCGGCTACAAGAAGACGGCAGTTGAGATTCCGGCTACCGGCTCCACAACAAAACCGACCGATCCTACGCAAACCAACCCGAACACCGACGCAGAAAGCCCGAAAACCGGTGACAACAGCAATATGATCCTTTGGATCGCACTGCTGTTTATCAGCGGCGGTGCAGTGATCGGCATCATCGTTTACAGCAAAAAGAAGAAAGAAAACGCTGAATAAATCAGCTGCGAACCTTTGAGCAAAGGGCGGTGACGGACATTGCCGTCATCGCCCTTTCGCTTCAGTAGTGAGAAATCGGTGCTAAAGAATCCAGACAGTGGATACGTAGAAAACCAAACTAAGAGTACCGGAACAATCTTACTTTAGGAACCGCTTATTGCGGGTAGGAAAGAAGGTGGTTACTGAATCAGATTCTTTCATAATAAGAATACGGAGGGTTTCAAAATGAGAATTCACAGATTGAATCTTAAAAAAAAGTATGTTATGATATAGGGCAGAACTGAAAAACGCGGAAATTACGGAGGTTTTGCATAGAATGGAACAGTACAAGCAGGAATTTATTGAGTTCATGGTGGATTGTAAGGCATTGAAATTTGGAGAGTTTACCTTAAAGAGCGGTAGAAAGTCTCCTTTCTTTATGAATGCAGGTGCGTATGTCACCGGTTCTCAGCTGATGAAGCTGGGTGAGAGCTATGCCAAGGCAATTCATGATACTTACGGTGATGATTTCGATGTATTGTTCGGGCCGGCATATAAGGGAATTCCCATCAGTGTGGTAACCGCAGTGGCTTACAGCAAATTATACGGCAAAGAGGTTCGTTACTGTTCCGACCGTAAGGAAGAGAAGGATCACGGTGCAGACAAGGGAAGCTTTTTAGGCAGTTCCTTAAAAGACGGTGACAGAGTCATTATGATCGAGGACGTTACCACTTCCGGCAAATCCATGGAAGAGACCGTTCCCAAGGTAAGAGGAGCCGCTAACGTAGAGATCGTCGGTCTGATGGTATCCCTGAACCGTATGGAGAAGGGACTGGGCGGCAAAGTCAGCGCACTGGAAGAGATTAAGGAAAAGTACGGATTTGATGCACATGCCATCGTAACCATGCAGGATGTCATCGACCATCTGTACAACAAGCCTTACAAGGGACAGGTATACATTGATGATACCCTGAAGAAGGCAATTGACGAATATTACGCTGTATACGGCGCTTAAGTAGTAGGAAGTAAGAAGACAGGAGGATTCCATGGAAGAGAAAATCTATAAGATCATGCGTGGAGCAGGTGCTCTGAATATTGTATTGGGAGTGATCTCCCTGGTAGTCGGAATCGCAGCGGGCGTACTGCTGATCATCAGCGGTGGGAAGCTTGTCTCCGGCAAGTCCCGTATTCTGTTCTGAATACAAAAGAGAAGAAGGGCGCCCTCCGGGCGTACAAATTGGGCATTTCCATACAGGAAGTGCCCTTTTCGGGTTCCGTGGGAGATATATTATGCGAAAAAAGAATTATATTTTTACCAATAAAAAGCATTCTGACAAGGCCATTATGTCGACGATTCTGGGCATTATCAGTCTGGTATCCATGGGAATCGTTACCTACCTGTCCTACAGCCAGGGCGGCGTGATGCATGGAGGGTACGGTGTGGCCGGATTACTGGCTACCATTTATTCCCTGGTCGGTCTGGTGCTTGGGATTGTAACACTGAGAGATAAGGATATTTACCGACTGTTTCCGGTATTGGGGACGGTATTTAATTTTGTGTCCCTGGCGGGAATCAGCTTTTTATTATATTTGGGAAGTCGTTTATAAGGAGCATTTAAAATATGGAAGAAAAAGAACTTTTACGGGAACGTCTGGAACTGGCACTGGATCGGATCCGGGAGATCCCCGGTGATGATTGGCAGGGGGAAGGATTACAACCCTGGAGAGAATATTTTACGGTAGTGGCAAAGTTTTTGCTTCTGATCGAAGATAACAGGAAATTTCTGGAACAGGGTGGCCTGAAAACCGCTGCACTGGAAGAATTACAGCAGCGTAATCGGGCTCTGTATGAAGATATTTTACCGGAAAAGTATGAGAGCAGTTTTGCCAATCCGGCTTATGCTGCGAAGATGCTGGGGGAAGAATTCGGCGCCCTGGCAGCTTTCCTGTACACTGAGATGCGCAGCCTGATTGGATTTACCTACGAGGGCAGACTTTCGGAACTGGTGATTCGGATGGAGTTGTTCTCCGAGGTGTATGCGGCATTTGTATACGAACAGCAGGAGAATCACAAGCTTCCCACGTATGCATCCATTCGTGAGATACTCTATTGGTTCGTCAGCGATTATGCGGATGTGGCTGCGGAAGAGCGGGTACGTGAAATGGTGTGCCCGGAGAATAATTTTGCAGCGGCAATTCTTCGTACTGCGGATCTCACAGATCTGCGCTATCTGTATGCGTATGGTGAGTACGTAGGTGAAAATGAATGGAAGATGGCGAGGTTCATGAATTCGCTGCCCGAAGAAACAATTCATACCATGGCAGATACCTACACCGAAGGGTATCGTATCGGCTTTGAAGTGACCGGCAAGGATCTGTCGAAAAAGGCTGTGGTGGATGTCCGTTATCAGCTGGGCTTTGAACGCATGATGCGAAGAGCCCTGGAGAATTTTGACAAAATGGGACTGCAGCCCGTGATCTACCGGGCAGCCACCAGCATTTTATACAATCCGTCCATTTATAAGAACGGCTTCTACAGCGTCAGCCCCAACAGACAGTATGAGTTCGATCATAAGGACGACAGAGCCCTGTTTTTGGATAAAATGTACTGCAGCCGGAAGCAGGAAGTCATGCATACCGCGTTTGAAAAATATAAAAAAGAGGCACGCGGCTATGCAGGTCCGGCAGTGGTAGAGACTTTCGGAGAGCGGGATTTTGAGCCGGTGAACAAACCGGAAAGCCTGAAAATGACGGATGAGCAGAGTGCGTTACTGGTAGAGCACCGCACCCAGATGGGACAGCTGCAGAGACAGTATATTATAGAAGAAGAGAGAAGCTTTACGATCATTGCGTTCCCCATTCCGGAGGTGGGTGACTGCTTCGAGGAATTGTTCCGAGAGACCATCCGGATCAACACCCTGGATTATAAAAAATACCGGCGGATCCAGCAGACCATTATCGATGCTCTGGATCAGGCGGATCACTGTGAGATCAAAGGCGGTAACGGCAACCGCACAGCCCTTACGGTAAATCTTTGGAAGCTACGGGATCCTGCGAAGGAGACCATTTTTGAAAACTGCGTGGCAGATGTGAACATCCCCGTGGGAGAAGTATTTACCTCTCCGGTGCTGGAAGGGACGAACGGTGTGTTGCATGTGACCCGCGTATTCTTAAACGGACTGGAATATAAAGATTTGGAGATTACTTTTGAAAACGGTAAGATCAAGGACTACCACTGCGGGAATTTTGCCACAGAGGAAGAGAACTGTGCATTTATAAAAGAAAACATCCTGTTCCGGCACAAGACGCTGCCCTTAGGAGAATTTGCCATCGGCACCAACACCACAGCGTATGCAGCAGCAAAACGTCTGGGGGTGGAAGCCAAGATGCCGATTCTGATCGCAGAGAAGATGGGACCTCATTTTGCCGTGGGGGATACCTGCTATTCCCATGCGGAGGATGTGAAAGTATATAACCCTGACGGCAAGGAGATCGTGGCAAGAGACAACGAGGTGGCGGCGCTTCGCAGTGTGAATCCGTCCAAGGCATATTTTAACTGTCACACAGATATTACTATCCCTTATGATGAACTGGCGGAACTGACCGCGGTGAAAAAGGATGGCGGGCGGATCACTATCATAGAAAATGGGAAATTCGTCCTGCCGGGTACGGAAGAACTGAACGAACCGTTGCAGGAACTTTCCTAAAACATAAGATTTTATAAAACCATTGCATCATTGACAAGATTTTAGTAAGATAAAAATATATGGATAAACATCGGTACAACCGATACATGAGGAGGACATTATGGCAAATACAGAGAATTGCCCTAAGGTTGGCATTGTAATGGGTAGTGATTCCGATATGCCTGTGATGGCGAAGGCAGCAGACATTCTGGAAGAATTGGGCATCCCTTATGAGATGACCGTGATCAGCGCTCACAGAGAGCCGGATGTATTTTTTGAGTATGCAAAAAGTGCGGAGGAAAAAGGCTTCAAGGTAATTATTGCCGGAGCCGGTATGGCAGCCCATCTGCCCGGTATGTGTGCCGCTATTTTCCCGATGCCTGTCATCGGTATTCCTATGCACACCACTTCCCTGGGAGGCAGAGATTCTCTGTATTCCATCGTACAGATGCCCTCCGGCATCCCCGTTGCCACGGTAGCCATTAACGGCGGCGCCAATGCAGGACTTCTGGCAGCCAAGATCCTGGCAACCTCCGACGCGGAACTTCTTGGAAAACTGAAAGCATACAGCGTAAAATTAAAAGAACAGGTAGAAGCCAAAGATGCAAAACTGCAGGAGATCGGCTATAAAGCATACCTGGAAGGCATGAAAAAATAAGAAGATAAGACAGAGAATCCGGGACCTCTTAAGAGGCTGCCCCACTAAATAAAACGAAAGAGCCCCTGCGGCGGAAATGAGGAGAAAATGGATTACAAGAAAGCTGGAGTAGATATCGAGGCAGGTTACAAATCAGTAGAACTGATGAAAAAGTACGTGAAGGAGACCATGCGTCCCGAAGTAATGGGCGGCATCGGAGGTTTCTCCGGAGCATTTTCCTTAAGTGCCATCAAAGATATGGAGGATCCCGTACTCCTGTCCGGAACCGATGGTGTAGGCACCAAGCTGAAGCTGGCATTTTTAATGGACAAGCATGATACCATCGGTATCGATTGTGTAGCCATGTGTGTGAACGATGTGGCATGTGCAGGCGGCGAACCTTTATTTTTCCTGGATTATATCGCATGCGGACGCAATATCCCCGAGAAGATCGCTACCATCGTAAAGGGTGTGGCAGAGGGCTGTAAGCAGTCTGACGCAGCACTGGTAGGCGGTGAGACCGCAGAGCATCCCGGACTGATGCCCGAGGATGAGTATGATCTGGCAGGATTTGCAGTAGGCGTGGTAGAGCGTAAAGATCTGATCACCGGTGAGAATATCAAGTCCGGCGATGTACTGGTGGGCATTGCTTCCTCCGGTGTACATTCCAATGGTTTTTCTCTGGTGAGAAAAGTATTCGATATGACAAAAGAGAGCCTGGATACCTATTATGACGAGCTGGGCAAGACTCTGGGTGAGGCACTGCTTGCTCCCACCAGAATCTACGTGAAGGCTATGAAGTCTGTGAAGAACGCAGGCGTTAAGGTAAAGGGCTGCAGCCATATCACCGGTGGTGGTTTCTATGAGAACATCCCCAGAATGCTTCCCGACGGCATCCGTGCAGTCGTGAAGAAAGACAGTTATCCGGTACTTCCGATCTTCAAGATGCTGCAGGAAGAGGGAAATATTACCGAAGAAATGATGTATAACACCTTCAACATGGGACTTGGCATGATTCTGGCTGTTGA
>OHHP01000240.1_pt1 | contig 41658 bp, 30 predicted proteins | sample 1568121 | NCBI WGS metagenome assembly OHHP01 (sample SAMEA3879500, study PRJEB24766) | human gut metagenome | biome: human-associated habitat; feature: feces | place: USA | collected 1985/1987
TCATTTAATTTTTTGTCATCTTCAACAATCAGTAACTTTTCACTCATATTTTCTCTGCTTTCTTACAAATTACACTAATTGTATCATTGCCAGTTTTATAAATCAAATCATTAAATCAAAACCTCCGACAGAATTTATCTTATAAACAGCAAAAAGCTCCCGAAGGAGCTTTCCACACTTTAAATATAGACCAATTCTTTTAATACAATCTCTTCTGCCATATTACGAATACCATTTACCGCTCTGACCCATTCCATCTGGTCACAAGCTTTCAATTCTTCCGTAATCCCCTGCCTCTCCATCATCTGACGCACCAGAATATCCATTCTCTCCTTTGCTTCATCGTCCACAGTATTCAGATGTTCTGTCAGTCTGTCTTCCAACATATACAGTGAATACATTGCCGGACGATGCTCTTTCAGATATGTTTTCCGCATCATTCCATATTTCCCATAATGCGGTTCTTCATCTGTACTGACAAGATTCGGATAGTAAATTCCGTCTGCGCCAAGTGTGTAGGTTCCACCCATTTTTTCAAATGTGCTTTTCATGTGTTATTCCTCCTTGAAATCAGCGATGTCCTTAGATCATCGCAAAATATTTCAGGGCAGCCTTGATAGCATCTTCTTTCTCTTTCGGGCATTGTGGAACTCTTGCATTTTCTGATTTTGGAAGATTATAGTTTTCTCCCACTTCAATTCCACATTTGCGTTTTACCTGAGAAATATATAAATTTGAAACCTTCAAGCCAAATTCTTTCAGCACATAATCTTTGATTTCCTGATAGGTTGCTTTCAACTCGGCACTGGTGGCATCCAACTCGTCCAGTTCTAAGTCGATCTCTATCGTGTCATCTGGTTTTTGTTTGGACAAAAGAACTACCGTCTCAAGTGTCGGAAACCTTTCCAAGGTAACAGTATGCTCATCAGACTGCTCTTTATCCAAAGAAATACCATCAACTCGAACTACTTCCTTGCCATCTCTAAGAATCGGTACTGGAAATTGAAACTTGATATTCCTAATCCAATTACCATCTTCTCGTCTTTCTTGAAATATATCAATACGCTCAATAAATGCCTGCATAAACTGTTTCTTTTCAGCATCCGTACATTCTGCATATAATTCATTAAATGCGTTCAAAAAGCCGTATATGCTGTCAGCATCAATCTGATTTTTCTTAAGTTCATATACCTGAGACTTCAAATCTGCGATTGCCTCTTCCACTTCATCTATTTTATCATATTGGGTATCTAATCGTCTCTGTAAATCTGAAATTTTTTTATCGTAATGAATATCTGTAACATCCAGATTATCCATCTGCTGTTCAAGACGTGTTTTAATTGTCTCTGCCTGATGGAGATTTGCGTTTAATACAGATAACTGCTTTTCCAGATCAGAAGTATCAACTGTTGCCCCGATTCTGTCTTGAATGGCATCCTTGAATTTTCCTTCCCTAGTCATTGCCGTAATCAATTTTGCAAGCACATCATCAATTTGAGACTGTTCAATGTTACATCGAAAAGTACATTTATGTCCTGTGGCATTTACTGTATTCTTGCAATAGTAGTAATATCTGGTTTTCTTATCTTTCCTCCCTGCTTTTGCAATGTTGCCATACATTCCTTTTCCACAACATGGACATTTCAATATTCCTGACAAAATATGTGCATGCTCCGGATTATGAATCTTTTCTCTTCTGTAATTATTTTTAGAGCGTTTCTCCTGTGCAAGATTCCAGTCCTCCTCAGAAATAATTGCTTCATGCATTCCCTCATATACAGGGAACTCCGATTGTTCCACTACATGTGTTTCATTACGGGTTCCTGTTTTCTTTTCGGTGCGCCTGCGTCCGTATGCTATCTTCCCCATATACACTGGGTTATCAATAATCTTTTTGATAAAACTTGATGAGAAACCAGGGATTGTTCCGTTTTGACGTAATTTCTTTGTATAACCATGATTATTCAAATAATTGGCAACGCCATTGATTCCATCATTGGTATGAATATACCGATCAAAAATCATTTGAATAATTTCCACTTCATCCTCTGCAATGACAAGCTCCCCATTTTCCAACTTATATCCATAAGGTGCAAATCCACCGTTCCATTTTCCTTCTCTGGCTTTTTGCTCACGTCCAGCCATCGTCTGTACTCTTATGTTCTCACGTTCCATCTCTGCTACAGCAGCAATAATAGATATAAGCAGTTTACCGGCTTCTTTTGAGCTGTCAATTCCGTCTTCTACACAGATAAGATTCACACCATAATCCTGCATAAGCTGTAAAGAGCTGAGCACATCTGCTGCATTTCTGCCAAATCGCGATAATTTAAATACAAGGACGAAATCAACTCCGTCCTTGCCATCTTCAATATCATTCAGCATCCGCATAAATTCCTGGCGGCCTTTTATATTCTTACCGGAATGTCCTTCATCAGAATATTCTCCTACAATCTCCATATCTTGAAATTCTGCATATTTTCTTAGCTTGTCCTTCTGTGCATCAAGACTATAGCCATCAACCTGAATGGCTGTAGATACACGAGTATATATGTAACATCTTGTTTTCTTCTTCAATAATCTCACGCTCCTGTGTTATTCATTTGTTAATTTTCCAGACTGCTCAGCAAGCTTTTTCTCTTCTCGCTTTACCCTGCGTTCCAGCTTCTTAATATCTTCCGATGCTGGTAAATCTTCCGGTTTAATTCCTCTTTGTCCAAGCATGTCTCTAACAGAAGTATTATTTTCCACATGTTCAACAGTGATTGCAGATTCTCCTTGCAAGTCCTTTTCTTCAACATTATAATTTGTCATTTCAGTTGCAAGATTTTTTGCGGCAATGGTAAGTGTTGGCAGGAAATCCGCAAGTGGTCTTTTATCCTGTACTCCCAAACGTTCTTTCATCTGTTTCGTGGTAAATCCACCAAATAAAGCCTGATCTCCTTTAGACCGGATGCGGCCAAATCCTGCATCATCCACTCCACGCTCATATATATTTTGAGACAATCTTTTTTCCGATTCCCTTAATTTTCCTCTTGCCTCTGTTCTTTCGATATAAGAAATTCTTTCTTCAATCAATTCCTGTTTTCTTGTCTGAACCGCAAAATAGCTTTGTGCAAAAGCTATCTGCTCCTTTCGTGGATCTCCATTTTCAGCAATAAGATAACATGCATAACGGGTAAGCATATAATCCTCAACTTCTCTATTGGCTCCACTTCCCAATGTGACCATTTTGCTGACGCCAGCAAAATGGTCTTCCACTCTAATTCCGTTATTTTTACAAGAAAGCATTCCCTTTTTTACAACATTTTCGAAATTTCTCCATTGAACATAGTCCAATAATGTCATTAATTCTCGCGCATACCAATACTCAATGCCATCCTCTTCATGTCGGATATCATCAAATTTTCTTCTGTACAATTCTATTATTCTCTTTTCCATTCAAATTTCCTCCTCTTATGAACATATTGCTGACGCCAGCAATATGTTTTTTACTATTAATTTTTTCAATTACTCTATCGCATTCTCATTTGTGCTCCTTATCTTGTCATAATACGCTTTATACCTGTAAATCGTCCTCTCACTGACATTATTGCGATTTGCAATCTCTACCATAGTCATTCCACTTTCATAACCAGCAACAAAATCATTGTAGATTGCCATCCACTTGGCATTGTGCTTCTGGCGTCCGCTCATTTTTCTGTTTTTATAATACTCCAGTTCTTCACGCAGCTTCTCATTCTCTCTTTCTAATTCTGCAATTCTCTTAAGTGCTGCTTCCAGTGTTTCAATATTTTCCATTTTCATTCTCTCCGTTTATGTCATTTTCATTTTGACTTTATTATAAATTGGATTTATATGTAAGTCAATCTGATATTGTCATGCAGCACTTTTTTTCATAACAAACTTCCACTTCTTCATATTTTCTGCATATTTTCTATATTGATTTACCACAAGCTCTTTCCAAAAGCATTCTACATGAATACTTCTTAGCCATTCTTCTACAGCCCACTTTCTTTTTAACACTGGACCATATTTCATAATCATATTAGTGATAACATCGGTGCATCGTTCAAATGCTGCATTTTCCTTTGCGTCTTCATAATACTTTATTTTCATTTCCTATTTCTCCATTTCTTTAACTGAATTTCTGGTGTCCATTCGGAAGTTTCCGGCTGTAAAATATCATGGACATAGATTTTATTCGGCTTTCCCAATCCCTGGTGTCTGCGGTAGATCAAGCCATGCTGTTCCAATTCTATCAGCATTTTATTGACCTTCTTGTTTCCCAGATTCATCAAATTCATAATTTCTTCGATTGTGAAAATGATATAGGTAATGCCAAATTCATCACGCCATGCATCTCCATTGGAGTCTGAAAGGCACTTGCAATCCAGAAGTATTCCATATAATACTTTTGCCACATTCGTCATGTCTCTGAACATGTCTTCCTTAAAAAATCTCTTAGGTATCCTGTAAAACTTATAATCAAAAGTTACATTTCCCATTGTTTTATCCTCTCTTTCATTCCTAATTTCGCTACTTGGCAAGCAGTGCATTTGTGCACACAAAATGCATTTTTAGCTTGTTGGGGAAATGCCCCAATCCCCTAAAACCATGAAAATAAATTTTCACGGAGCTACGCCTATCAGCTTTGTCATGCTGATGTATTTCCAACATTTCATAAATTCTTCACTCCTTCCATTCCCGATTTATGAAATTATTTTCTCAGATTTTCTATGTCGATTCGGTATATCCAAGATGCTGGAAAAATTTTGTTTTTATCAGTTTTTCCAACATCCGGGACAAGACAGGAAAAGAATTGCTCTTTATCTCATGGCAATATCATGGTAATCTATCTGTATCTTTAAAAACGAGGAAGATACTATGCATACTAAACTTACCATACCAGAAAGACTGAAAGATTTGAGAGTCTCAGAAAAAAGAATGTCGTTGCAGGAGTTATCCGATGCTACCGGTATCCCTAGCTCCACGCTTGGCCATTATGAAAAAGATGAAAACATAGATATGTCACTCGGCAATCTTATAACTCTTGCGGATTTTTACAATATAAGCACCGATTACCTTCTTTGCCGGACAGAATTGCGGAAACATAAAAATCAGTCAGTATCTGATCTGCACCTAAATGACGATGCCATACAATTACTGACTGATAAAAAATATAATCCAAGATTATTATCCGAATTACTTACACATGAAAATTTTAGGAAATTCATGACTGACCTGGAAATCTATATTGATGGATTTAACGATAAGGGAATTCAGATAGCGAATGCTTTTCTTGATGTGATGAAATGTAAATTAACAGAGCTTGGTGCCGATTCCACTGATGCATTTGCAAGCGTATTTGATAATTCACACATTGAAGCAGAACAATATTACATGAATATTCTGTCATCAGACTTGAAACCGATTGTCTCTGACCTAAGAAGTACACATATGAAAGATAGCAATACCGCCAGCGACATTGACTATCAAAGCATGGTCAAAAATATCATTGATGACTTTGCATCTCAAATACCTACTACCTCAGATGACGATACAGAGTCATCAAATGATGCTTATATAAATGGGCTTTTACTTCTTTTCTGCAAAAATCTGGAGATGAAAGTCACTCAGCTTTCTGTAGAAGAAAAGCAAACATTAAAAGAAATATTTTCCCGTTCCAAGCCGGCAAAAGAGCATCGAAAGCTGAGACGGAGAAATCCGAAATTGTAAATCATTCAGTTCAAAACAAGCCACATTTGATTATATCCAATGTGGCTTGCTATCTATGACTACTTCTTCACAGAAATCCATCAGTTGTTGCAACATCCTCTCATAGTCACGCTGGTAGTACTGAATCATCTATTTTGAATGAGCTACAACAACAATTGCAGCTCTTTTATCATAACTGAATTTTTCTTATTCGATAACGCCATCTGTGTCAAATATGTGATCGAGTTCGTCTGTATTTATTGCATGAGAGACTTTATCCCGAATAGCTGTTTTAGACATATCTAATCTCTTAAACTTGTGTTTTCCAGCAGCATCTTTACTCATACGAATAAGCTGAATTCTTCCCACACCCGGATTCTTTCTCGCGTACTCTGCGAATCCCTTCGCTTTTCCGAGATTATCCTTAAAGTCAGGATTATGTGGTTCAAGAATATCAACAACATATCCGAGGACACGATCTTTTCTTACTATAATGAAATCAGGATAAGTAGGCTTTATTTCACCATCAATTTCATAAGGAATGCAAAGTGCCCATGAGCCTCTGGAAGGATTCCGAATCCAACAGACAAAGTCTTCTCGTTTTTCTTCCTCTTCAATGACTCCTGCTTCCCAAGTATTTAATTTCATAGTTGCTACACCGGTTATGTCGCTGACGAAAAGATGATTTCTATATTCTCTTCCCCCCACTTCATGTGGCACCTGAATAGTCTCAGGCAAACGGAAATTATGTTTGCTAACAGAATCACCATCTGAAACAATGCTGTCGTAATCTTTACGAATTTTTTCAGAGTCGATAGTAGCAATATATCTGCGATATTCATCATTCAAGCCGTGAAAGCGAGTCTCTGCATAAGAATGTAAACGGTTCATGCACTCTTCGTCTGCGACAAAAAGAATAACATCAACTTTAAATGTCGTTGTGTCAGACATATCCATATACTTGTTACCATAAGCCATGCCGATGCCTTCTCGCCCGAGCTTTATATCAGCAATCCGAAATTGTCTCTCTATATCAGAATCTGTCGTTGTGAACAAGTTATGCACCGAATAATTGTCCACAGTCTCTCCAAAGGCATCAAAGATTTGAGTCTCCAGCTTAAACTGTTTAACCTGCTGAACAAGGTCATCATATTTCCCTTCTGTCTTAAGGCCTTCCACATAATTGTGAATCATCTCAACGATTTCATCCTGAACTTCTCGAATTGCCTCACGATGTAATTTAGACATCGTAAGTAAATGTGCCATCCTATACAACGATTTCAGATAATCATTGATTCGAAGTGCTCTGATGTTATAAGAAAGAAGTCCTGCATCGTTTATAAATTTCATAACCTCTTCACGATTAAACATATCTTCCGCTACAGAGGTATTCTGCTGATCCGTTTTGGAACTTTCCACAATGTTACTTCTGAGTGGTGATTCTATGTCAGCAGTCTGTGACATAGTCAATCCAGACTGAACAAGAGCTGTTGCATCAGCGGTCTGTTGTATCTGATTCTGTCTCGATGTATATGCAAGTTGTTCCTGCACTCCAGTAATTTGAGGATTCGTCGTAGGAACGATATCACCAGTTGGCTTCGTTGTTACTATATCAGACTGCTGATCAGATATTGTCTGACCAGAAAATACATCAAACAACGTTATCTGTCCCGGAGTCTGCTGCACTTCTTTTTTCTTCTGTGGCCTAACGGTCAATGTTTCAAATTTCTTTCCAGATAAGGATTCACCATAAATATCAGTCGGAATATCTCCACCTTCCGTACTCTGTAAGGCTTCTACAACATCCTTAACTGTATCTTCATTGAAGTACGGCAAATAGAGATGCACATCGTTCAAAACATCGTCCACCTGAATATGCATCTGCATTGGGGTTCTGACCATTCTCCCAAGAAGCTGTGCAATATATGTAGCATCGTTTGCGTGTTTAAAGGACATCATTGTTTCTGCTCGCGGGCAATCCCAGCCAGTTGAAAGATTTTCTTTAAAGAACACTACGCGAATGTTTCTATCTTCAGCAATATTGGAAGGCTCCTCATAACGCACATCAAGCCCATTGACGTTCAGTGTTTCTGTTGTGCCACCAAAGGTATGAACCACTTGACCGCTTTCTAGCTTGAATCCTGTCCGTTCCTCTATCTTTGCAATACAGTCATCTAGATTTGTGTCAGTTAGAGCATCTCCCGTTCCATTCAAAACCTGAATGATTAAAATTGGATTTACATAGGCATAGTGTTGCTCAAAGCAATACTGCGTCCAATGCTCCCACTTTTCCTTCCAATCATCTGCAGCTGCTTGCAGAATAGCCATATCATTATTGACCGCCCCTTCTTCCGGATAAGTGATAACAATCCTGTCCTTTAAAAGTCCAGAAGCACGCACTTCATCCGTTGTCACTATTGATTTATGGATTGTAGAGGACGTGCCCTCGACCAATGCATTGAATCTCTGCGTGGTAGCAGACATACCGATAACTACCGGCATTGGAGGAATTCCATCATCTTCACTCCCCTTAATAAATTTCTGCATTATAGTTGTTGCTCTGCTGGCTTCGCGTCCTTGCATACCACGGTGTGCTTCGTCAATGATAAAATACAGTCGGTCGCTTTTCTCCCAAACGGTATTTGCAAGAGTCTGCCAAATCGTATAAGTACGCCCATCGCCATTTTTCGTGAGTTTAGAAGTAACCGATAATTTCTGTGTATTCAGGAAATAAACATGACCATCCTCAAATACCTCTTTATCAAAGGATTCCTCAGAAATCGTAACACACTGCGGCAACTTAATCTTATCAGCCTTGGAGTCGATCTTCTGCTTCGACTGCTCGTTCAACTGAGGCGAATCCGAAAGCCAGACGATAATTGCATTCGGTTGCTCCATATACTGTTCATCGCCGAAAAGAACAGCCTCAATCAGCGCAGACATGATGATGGTCTTTCCGGCTCCGGTTGGTGCAGTGAAAGAAACCACCTGCGGCGCATGTGTTCTATGATAACTGCCCATTGCCTCCGCAGTCTTCATGCGAATATCAGCAAGAGCTCTCTTCTGAAAAGGGAATAATTCTACTCTCATGGTTACCTCCCCGTATTGATTCTGAAATTATCCAGATAGTCTCTGTAAAGCTGATAGCAGTCTTTGCCATCGTAAGTGCGAATCATCGACCGATATGCTGACTCAGAATCTGTTACAATGAAAACTGTCTGGATCTCCGGGTTTCGGCTTAATTCCACATCGAACTCGGAATAGTATATCTCATCCACCAAAATAGCCATCTTATTCTGCGGCAAAATCAGCATGTTCGGAAGGTCATCATTTTCAATAGCCGGGCACTTACCAACGGCTCCTCCCTTCATCCAGAGCACTGGAAGCAGCTCTCGGAACTGCCTTCCAAGTGCTACAGACGTCTTGTCAAGAAATGCAAGTTTAAAGTATTCACAATTAGCCTTAAAGCCATCCAGCATTGAACGAATTTCTGGCTCATTCACTGAGTATGTTCCAAGAATATCTATAACTTGTAATTTTATTTGTGCAAATTTTCTCTTATCATCTGTTACGATATAAAAATCGATAATCTGGTCTTGGTCTTGCAAAGCTTCTAACCATTCTTCTAAGTCGGAAACATCAAATAAAATACTTGCAGAATAATCTTCAGATACAATATAACCAGAATCGTCGACAAGTTTCTGTGGCAGCTGAGCTTTCCCATTTTTATCCCTAAGCATAGACAGGAGTTGTTTTTTCTTGTCTTTATTTAACTGAGAAGCAGCGAATCCCAATTGGTAAAAGTTCCTATCCATTGTCTTTTCAACAGTACTCAACATGTAATATCTTCCTTCAATCAATGTTCCATCGTCACGTTTTCCTAAGATGCTATACTTTGTTCGTGGCCAAGTTACTGATTGACATATGCCTGATTTTTCCCATTCAGAATCACCCGGATTGAACCCATTAGATGAAAGAGCCTTTGATTCTTCCTCTGAAATTTCATTATTGGTTACTAAAATACAACGCCTTGAGCCATTGTCTTCTGTATTTAACAGATTTACTGCGTTTAATGTAGTGCCACTACCGGCAAAGAAATCCAGTATTAACGCTTTTTTATTGTCCCTAACAATAGCAGCTATAGCATCTCTTTCTGAATAAATTGATTTTGGAAAGCTAAATGTTCGTTTCTTGCCAATTATTGAGGAAACTACATCAGTTCCATAAGCTCCTGCGTCATGCAGTGTCCTATGCCATATCGTTTTAATTGTCTTATTGTTATTTGAGGCAAATTCAATATTAACGACCCCTGTTGTTTCGTCTCTTCCTGTAATCACAATCTCACCATTGGCAATTTTGTCCCTATTGGGTTTGCTTATATATGTAATTGCATAAGTATTTCTTTTTTTATCGTATCCTCCAAGGGAAACGTAGCCTTCAGATATAAGTTCATTAAGGGTCTCGTAGCCGACGCCCCAGTTTCCATATGTCCCATCAGTTCTTATCGGCCAAGCAGTATAATAATCGCCAACCTTTTCGTTAAGAACAGGATTTTCTTCAAAAGGTAACGATTCGCCAGCTTTAACTACTCTACCTTTTTCAAGATCAACATAAATTGGGTAGAACATGTTCTTTCTATCTGCACGTCTTGAATTTGTTCCAGAACGGAGCAACACCTTCCACCTTGGTTTTAGCGTTCTCTTATCTTCCACAACATTTAGAAGATTGTCATTACTTCTTGGAACCATGGCTTTGGGCATAAAACAGTAAATCGCATATTCTTCTACTCTTGAAAATCTACCCTGCGTAACACCTTTTGGATTGATAACATATGTAACCATCTGAACATAGGCTTCTGGAAATACTTCATCTATCAATTCTCTTAAATGGTGCATTTCATGTTCGTCGATTGTAACAATCAGAACTCCTGTATCAGGATTCAACAACTTCTTCGCAATTTTCAAGCGCTTTTCCATCATAGATAACCATTTACTATGGCGATAAGCGTCAGATCCATCTACATAGTCATTATTGTATTTCCAGTCTTTTGCGCCGGTATTATACGGTGGATCAATGTATATACAATCCACCTTTTCTGCGTAGAGATATTCCAGAAGTTGAAGTGCATGGTAATTGTCTGCCTCAATAAGCGTATGCCAAAGGTCACTGTCCGGAGCATTCTCAACAGTGTCTATTGGCTTTAATGTCGGATAAATTGCCTCTCCAAATTCGGCCACTGTCACCAGTTCATCTAGCCTGAAAGTTTTCTGCTCATGTGTTTCCCTACGGTCACACTGAACCTCATCGTCATCGATATTCATGACCGTATAAATGTCGCTGACATACCCGGTCTTCAGAGCAACTTTAGAACCAACACGAATCGGCACATCATAAAGCGGCGTGCATTCTGGCAGATGTTCTTCAAACACCAATCCGAACTTCTTTTGCTTCAGTAATTTATTTGTTTCATGCAAGATTCTTTCCTTGAGTGCCGAATCGTCAATCTGCTGGATCAGGTCTTGTAATAAAGCCATAACACCACCTCATTCTTCCGTTATTGTTTTTTCCTTAATATGATAATCAATGCCGTGTTCCTGACAGAAGGAAACCACCTCTGCCGCACACTCATTGTAAAAATGCTTATGCCTTTCGTAGGCATTTGCTACCTTGCTATAGTTCGTTCTCCCGAAAATGATCCGATCTGTAAAAGATACCGCCTCAAGTAGTTCGTGCAGATCCTGCACAACCATGTTCGGTGTTGGATACGGTTCCATGCTTACCCACGTCTTACAACCGGCATCGTGAAGTGCACCCAACGCTGCCAGTCGTTCTGCACAGGGAACGGCTCCCGGTTCCATCTGTTCCCGATAAGCTTCATCCAGAGTGATCAGTGTAATCCCATATTCGTTTTCCGGAGAAAGCTCCGCCAATTCTATAGGTAACAATCCCTTTGTTAGCGTAGTACATTTGATCCCAGCCTCGTTCAGCTTTCGGATAGCCGCAATGCTCATCTGGGATACCTCTGGGTATCCTTCCATGAACGGATCTGTGGTAAAGCAAAGCTGCACAGACTGAATCTTATCTCTGAGCCTCGGTATCTCTTTATCCAGCAATTCAAGCGTGTTTGATACAAGCACTGGCTCAAGCCAGCTCTCGTAATCCTTAATTTGCCCGAATCGCTTCTTCATCAAAAATGCGTAACATGGATATTTACACCCATGTGCGCAGCCCTGCACGTGATTCATTGTGTAGTCACCATACTCTACTCCTGTTTGATAAAGCATGGATTTTCGTTTTATCGTCTTCAAGTTGTTTCCGTCCTTCGCCTATTTATTCTTTAATATATGATTTGCTATCTTCAAAGCAAGTTTTTGTGCTGCTTCACTCTCATTCGAAATGGCAAAGCAGAATAGGAACATCGGCGATCTTCTACTGTTCCTAAAAATACGTGCATATTTAGACACACATGGAAAGATTGTCTCTAGTCTGGAAAGGATATAATCCCTTATGTGATCCGGATTTGCATCCTTAATCATCCTTTCACCATCGCTTTGTCCCGTTTCTGGGAACAAATCAAAAAGTGACATTTGGGGATCTTTCTTGTAAAATTCCTCCCGCCATCCAGAATCTCCAAGCAAGCGGTCTATGCATTCTTCCCACTTATCGTACTTTCCGTTTTTCGGTAGCATCCGCTCAAGTGCAGAGAACGGAAATAGGTACCATACATCTATCGATTTCGTCTGCGCTACATTTTCAAGCGTAGTCCAATTTACCTGCGTCGCATATGGATCTAAGAACAGCAATCCTCTGTTATATCTCCAGTCTACACTGCTAATAATCTCCGCAAGCTTATCATTCGCATCGCCACAGTCAATCGTAACAATTCGCCTCATCTGCGGGAACTCGGCATTTATCATATCCTGAAGTTCTCTCGCCTTCTGAGAGTCCGCTTCTATAAAATAATAGTGATCGAACTTCTTCTCAGACGCCAGTGCACGCTTGGCGGAGCCCACAAGATACTGCCCGCCGTCGCTGGTTTCAATCTCGCCGGTTCCAGCAAAGGCATCTATATAAATCTTCTTGAACTTTTGATTTTGCAGTGCAATTATGTATGCGTCCAGATAGCTAGTGAAGATATTCAGCTTCTCCTCAGTCCAATTGCCACCAAATTTCTGCAATATTGCCATATATTCCAATCACCTCATATATCTGAAACTCTATCTCATGAAGAGAAAGAGATCACTGTTTCCTTTTTTCCTGTTTCAAAATTCACAATCTGCTCGATCTTCGCGTCAAAAAAATCCGTAAGATCACTCTTTATCTCATTACGAAATCCCTCTGAAGGAAAAATCGGGTGGTTATCTAAAAGTTCCCACATCTCATCAAGAGACACCTGTTTTCGACCTCTAAAACTGCGCTGAAGATATTTCGCGATATCGATAACATGTAAACAGCTTTCATCCTCTTCTTCAGTAATTTCTCCGAAAAAATCAAACGATAACTGCCTATTCTCAGCCGAATGCTTAGTAGAGGACTGTGCACCAAATACCTTCCAAGCACTCTTCTTGTAAAGCTTAAATCCTTCCTTATCACTCGTACAATGAATCAAATTGTACACAAGTGAATTCTGCGTGTTATAGAAGGGAAATGCCGATACATAATATCTACGAGTTCCCTTTAGATAATTTATGATTTCCTCCACTCTGGCCTCATATGCTACCTTGTCACTTCCATAAGGTACCAGTTTTTCAAAATCCTCCAGATATGTGTTCTCATACTTTGCCTTTGTTGTCCTTTTCTTGGCACTTGTAATCGCCCGCACCGGATCTGAAACCATGTGATTAATCATAACCTCTCCCCAATTTCGGAAAAACGGCAAAAGTGCTTTCCAATCAATAGTCGCATCATATGGATCATAAAGCAGAAAATAATGAAATTTCCCTGTTCCATACAACTGTGGGCCGATAGTCAAAAGTAACTCGTGTGCATCGCTACAAGATGTGACAATCTTAAAATTACGTTCATCTTGTGGAAGATGCTTTTTCAATTCATCTACCCGTGCTTTGTCTTTGTCATTCAAATAAATATGTATATTATTATCCGTATAGGTTCTAGCCATTTCCCAAAGCACTTCTGAAACACGCACTGCCGTTCCCTTCACTACTTGTCCAGCATCATTAATATACACACCACTATTACACATACAATCAATAAAAATCAAACCATTGCAAGAACCAGTCAACAGTAATTTTTCTGCCCATGATTTTATATATTCCTCAATCAATTCAAATTTTTTAATCGTATGAGGACTTGCCTGACTAATCACGCTCTTTTTCTTGCTAGACATCGTATCACTCCTCAGCCAATTTCATTTTCATCTGTAGGAATTAGTTCCACTATATCTCCTATATCGCAATTTAAAGTTTTGCATATTTTCATTAGTACCTCCATACTTACCCTTTCTCCCTTAGAAAGTTTGGTTACCGAAGCCCAACTGATTCCAGCAGATGCTTGTAAATCTTTCTTCTTCATGTCTTTGTCAATCAATATTTTCCATAATTTTTTATAGCTAACTTCCACGATAATCACCTCGCGATTTTCAAAAACGTGATCCATATTATAGTATATCATTCAACGAGATTTATTCAACGATTTTCTTCATAAACGCAAGAATCATCTCTGCAATTAGCATATTTTTCCATATGTATTAAATAAATTCAATGTTATTGATAAATATATCGTCTGATTAGATAAGATAGATATTATTCATATAAGTCTTAATTTTCAGTTTCATTACCTTGTCCTTTGAACACTCCAAGACAATCAAAAAAGACATCCCTTGACCCGTAATAATTACGGTTAAGGAATGTCCTTTTTTCGCTACTTAGCAGAAAGAAAGACAAACGATACTACTTATCCACAATCCATACAATTCCAAAATGCTTAAACGCCTGCATAATCGCTTCTTCCTTCTCCGGTGTACATTGTGGCTGTCTCGCATTCTCTGACTTAGGCAGATTAAAATTCTCTCCCACATCCAGTCCGCATTTCTTCTTAGTCTGTGCAATATACAGCGAAGAAACCTTAAGTCCAGTCTGTTCCAACACATAAGCCTTTATCTGCTCATAAGTTGCTTTTCCCTTGAACTCTGATAAATCCATATTCTCTAAAGAGAAGTCAACCTTCACTTTTCTACTGTCGACCATTCCCTTGGAAAGTAAGACTACCGTCTCCACATGAAACGTCGAAGGAAACATATCGACACAACAGACCTTTTTCACTTCATATCCTCTCGCCTGTAAAACTTCCAGATCTCTTACCAGACTGGTCGGCTTGCAGGAAATATAAACCATCTGAGGCACATTGTAACGAATGATTTTTTCCAAAGCTTTTGGATTGATTCCGTCCCTTGGTGGATCAAGTACAATATAATCCGGCTTTTCTTCAATGCTGTCAATGACTTTGAGCACATCCCCTGCGATAAACTCGCAGTTATGTAAACCATTTAACTGTGCATTCTCTTTGGCAGCTTCCACTGCTTCCTCAATGATCTCCACACCGATCACTTTTTTAGCTACCGGAGAAAGCATCTGTGCGATCGTTCCGGTTCCGGAATACAGATCGAATACAATTTTACCATGCTCCGCAATATCTGCGTCTGTTCCGCTTGGAAGTGCATCTCCGATAAACTCTCTGGCAGTCTGATATAGCACCTCTGCACCCAGAGAATTTGTCTGGAAAAAGGAAAATGGTGTAATCTTAAAGCGAAGCCCTAGCAATTCCTCGTAAAAGAAATCCTGTCCATATAAAACATCCGTGCCTTCATTCGTCACGGTATCTGCCACATTGTCATTTCTCGTATGCAGAATACCTGTCATGATACCTTTGTAATCTGCTGCAAGAAGAGCAGCTTTCCAGCCCTCTAATAATTCCTCTTCCGTTCCTGCAAATGCGTTTTCCTGTGCATTGTTCAACGTACTTTCAACTTCATCCATCTGTGCTGCGGCAATTCCCGGAAAATCCGTCTGCGTTGTAGTCACCAGATCTACTAATATTTCCCCTGTTTTGACTGCCTTACGGACAAGCAGATGTCTTAAATATCCGGTGTGACGCAGTTTATGGTAATAAGTGATATTTTTTTCACGAAAATAAGCAAGTGTGACAGACAGGATCTTTCTGAAATCCTCATCCACGATCTGGCAGTTTTCCACCGTCACAATATCATAAAAGCTTCCACGCTTATGCATTCCAAGTGCTAACGGTCCATCCTTAAATTCATCCCCAAAGGAAAATTCCATTTTATTGCGGTATGCAGTCTGCCTTGGACTTTCCTTGATTCCCAGAAACTGGTAATCCCGGTTTTCCTGATCGATCACATCATCCATTAATTTTTTTACCTGTTCTGCTTTCATCTCAAGCTGCCTGTCGTATGGAAGTGTCTGGTAAGTACATCCTCCACATTCCCCGGCATGGACACATCCTGTTTTGTCCCCTTCCAGCGGTGACTTTTCCAATACCTCTAAAAGTCTGCCCTCTGCCTTTCCTTTGCGGATTTTATTGATGGAAGCAGACACTTTCTGTCCCGGTATCGTATTTTTTACAATAACCTGTCTGCCATCCTCTGTTCTGATAATTCCCTTATTTGGAAAGTCTACGCGCTCGATCACGCCTTCTATGATTTGTCCTTTTTTCATAAATTCCTCGCATTTTTATTTCATCAACTATAAAATTGTCCATGATTCCATTGACATTTTATTAACTTCACAGTTTTCTATTTTTTTATCTGTTACACAAGAAAAAAGGGCTGCATCCGCAGCCCTCCAGATTATTTTTATTCTTCTTCTTTTTTCTCTGCTGGTTTTGCCGGCTCTTCTTCGTCCTCTTCATCTTCGAAGAAATCGTCATCATAATCATCTTCAAAATCGTCTTCAAAATCTTCCAGATAATCTGGTGTAAAGAAACGATATACGCCATATACTGCTGCTGCAACTGCTGCAATAATACCGATGATTGCAAAAATCCATACAACCTTTGATGTTTTCTTTTCTTCTGCTTCTTTTTTGTTTAATAATTCATTCAACTTTGTCATATTGATCAGATCCTCTTTCTTATTGAGTAAGTCGTTTAACTTTGTCGCATTGATGAAATCTTCCACCTTGTTCATAGTGTTCCGCTCCTTCTCTTATTTATACTTTTATAGGATATGCAAAACCTAAACGCAATACACACCAGAAAAATCTATGTGCACTGCTCATTGCTTACGCCCATTATACCATATCCTTTACTTTTCGAATATAAAAAATTTATATTTTTCAAAAATTTTATATATTTTTTAGAGTTTCGGATACACAAACGTCCCTGCTCCCAAATAGAATCAGATACGCTTTAATTTTGCAAAAGAGGCAAACATTTTTTTCACACCATATCCTTCGAAATCCACGGTCACCTCGTAATCTCTTCCGCCATCCATGATGTTTTTCACAACTCCTCTGCCAAACTTGATATGCGATACGGTGTCCCCGACACCATAGTCAAGCTCTGACTTTACAACACCCTTTGTGACAAGTGCCTTTGCCTGCATACTCTGTCCGGAAGGCTGCTGGCGCAGTGTTGTTCTTTTCGGTCTTGCTGTTGTCTGGTTCTGTAAAAAAGATGGGAAACTGCTCTCTTTTCCAAAAGAAGATTCTCTTGCAGATGCCGGCTTTCTCAGTTCACTGTCCAACAGTTCAGACGGAATCTCCCGAACAAACCGCGATACTTTATTATATTGCGTTTCGCCACGAATCATACGTTGTCTTGCACAGGTAATTGTAAGTTCTTCTTTGGCTCTCGTGATCCCCACATAAGCCAGGCGTCGCTCCTCTTCTAGATCCTCAGAAGAACTGTCCGAAGTGATGGACATATAACTTGGGAACAATCCATCCTCCATTCCGGCAAGGTAAACTTTCGGGAACTCCAGACCTTTTGCACTATGTAATGTCATTAAAACAACATAATCACTGCCCTCATCGAGACTGTCGATGTCTGCAACCAGTGCCACTTCCTCTAAAAAACCACTGAGTGTCGGATGTTCCTCGCCTTCCTCGTAAGCAACCACTTTGCTGATCAGCTCATCGATATTCTCAATACGCGCCTTTGCCTCTTCGGTATCTTCCGCTTCCAATTCTTTCACATATCCGGTTTCGTCTATAATCTCCTGCAAAAGTTCAGAAACGCTGATAATCTCTACTTTACTGCGCATCACCTGAATAAAATTCACAAATGGCTTGATCTTTGCAGCACTCTTGCCGAGTGTCGGAATATCGTCTGCCATTTTCAATGCATTATAAAAACTGATGTCTGCCGCAGCCGCATAATCTGCCACACGGTTTAAGGTTGTTGCACCGATTCCACGTTTTGGCACATTAATGATCCTGCGGACAGCAAGATCATCTCTTGCATTATCGATCGTTTTCAAATAGGCAAGCAGGTCTTTGATCTCTTTTCTTGCATAGAAGTTCACGCCGCCGACAATCTTATATGGAATATTGGATACGATAAATTTTTCCTCAAAAAGACGGGACTGTGCGTTTGTGCGGTAGAGAACAGCGCAGTCACCGTAATGATATCTGCCGTCCTTCACACAGGCATTGATGTCCTTTGCGACATACTCTGCCTCTTCATAGCCTGTCTCAAACTGCTTGAAACCGATCTTTTTCCCCTCTTCATTGTCTGTCCAGAGTGTCTTTCTTTTTCGTCCCATATTGTTGGAGATCACTCCGTTTGCAGCATTTAAAATATTCTGCGTAGAACGGTAATTCTGTTCCAGTTTTATCGTCACTGCCTCCGGAAAATGTTTTTCAAAGTTCAGGATATTATAAATATTCGCACCGCGGAACTTATAGATAGACTGGTCGTCATCACCAACGACACACAGGTTCTTATACTTTCTCGCAAGAATACTGATCAGTTCAAACTGTGCCGTATTCGTATCCTGATACTCGTCCACCATAATATAGCGAAAGCGTTCCTGATAGTAGTCTAACACCTGATCATCCGTTTTAAACAATTCAACCGTTTTTACGATCAGATCGTCAAAATCAAGTGCATTATTACGCCGCAGTGCATCCTGATACTCTCTGTAGATCTCTGCCTGTTTCCGTTTGGCAAAATCCCCGGAAGCAGCCGCACGGAGAGAAAATTCCTGTGGATCTATCAGTTCATCTTTTGCTTTGGAAATCGCAGCAAGCAGACTCCGCTCTTTGTAAATCTTAGTATCCACATTCAGACGTTTACAGATATCCTTCATCAGTGTCTTCTGATCATCGGAATCATAGATTGTAAAATTAGTGTCAAACCCGATGCGGTCAATATGACGTCTTAAAATGCGCACACAGGTAGAATGAAACGTTGATACCCAGATGCTCTCAGAGCCATATCCCACAAGCTGGTCGATCCTCTCACGCATCTCACCTGCCGCTTTGTTCGTAAAGGTGATTGCCATAATATTGTATGGATTCACACCCTTTTCTTCGATCAGATAAGCGGTTCGATGTGTCAGAACCCTCGTTTTTCCGGAACCTGCACCCGCCAAGATCAAAACCGGTCCCTCCGTGTGAAATACCGCTTCTCTCTGCTGTTCGTTCAATGTATCATAAATACTCATAGAAATCTCCATTTCCGTTGTTGTTTGTAATATTCAATCCCTTTTTTATTACAATATCATATTCCCATCTATTGTAACACATTATCCCTGCTTATGAACAGTAAAATCGAACATATTTTCTTTTTTTAACAATAAAAAATAACCGTCCAGCTCCTGAGAAAAGTTGACGGTTATTTTAACATTGATTTTTCGCCGGAGTAGATAGCTCACACCTATCTATCGGCTTTCCTGTTAAGTGCATTATATGACAAACATATATTTTTGTCAAATACACCCGTCTCTTTTTTTACCTTTGCGTCAGAAAAAATCTACGACCGTCCACATTCAAATTCATACAATTAAATTCAATTGTATCTTGTCATCTAGTTTTCAATACTATATAATCTGATGTAGAGAATACGATTGAACTAGTAAGAGTAAAAGCAGGTAAAAAAATGAATACAAAACAATTTTTAAGTGATATATTAGATGAATTTAACAAAATCGACTATGTAAAACCGGAAGATATCCCGAATATCGATCTTTACATGGATCAGGTGACAACATTTATGGATTCCCAGCTTGCCACATCCAAGCGGCATGAGGACGATAAGATCCTGACTAAGACCATGATCAACAATTATGCAAAAAACGATCTTCTTCCTCCACCTGAAAAGAAAAAATATTCCAAAGAACATGTGCTGACTTTGATCTTTATCTACTATTTTAAAAGTATCTTAAGCATCAGTGACATCCAGAGTATCTTAAATCCGATCACGGACAGATATTTTGGAAAAGGCAGCTCCGAGATGAGTCTTGAGGATATCTATAAAGAAGTGTTCGGTCTGGAGCATCAGGAAACCTTAAATATCATGAAAGACCTTGCAAAGAAGTTTAACACCTCCATGAAAACTTTTGAGGGCATGGAAGGTGAGGATGCAGAGCTTTTACGGACATTCAGTTTTATCTGCATGTTAAGCTATGATGTCTACCTGAAAAAAACAATTATCGAGCGCATTGTCGATCAGATGCTGCACGAAGAAAAAGATCCTTCCAAAAAAGAAAAATAAAACCCGGTGCTGAATGGAACACTGTCTATACCAGACATGATCCGTGCAGCTCCGGGTTTTTCTTTTTTTCCGGGTTTTTCTATTCTGTTTTACGCTTCGTTTGTCTCTGATGCTGCCATTCTGGCAAATACCATGTCATATCCGTCATTTCCATAATTTAAAGAACGGTTTACACGGCTGATGGTCGCTGTGGAAGCACCTGTTTTCTCTGCAATATCAAGATATGTTTTCTGGTCACGTAACATCTTGGCAACCTCAAATCTCTGTGATAAGGAAAGCAGCTCATTCACAGTGCAGACATCTTCAAAAAAAGTATAACATTCTTCTCTGTTTTCCAGGCTTAAAATCGCATCAAAAAGATGGTCTACTGCCTCGGTCCTTAGTTTCTTGCTCATTTTACTTTCTCCTTCTCATAAATCAAAATGATATCATCTCTTACTATAATCAGAAACTTCCAATCTACGCACATTTTATCATAGTAAAGTTTTAAAGTAAATATCTGTTTTACACACTAAAGTGTTACAGATGCAAATTCTATAATAGTCGAATCCAGTTAAAAAAGCAACACTTATTTTCATATTAACTATAACTTTAATTTATACCTGATGGTATCCTGTTATTCTCCCAGAAAAACAGCCAGAAAAGCAGTCAGACGCTCCATCTCCTGCTGGGTTCCGATGCTGATACGCAGATAATTGCTAATTCTCGGCTTGGAAAAATAGCGCACGAAAATGTTATGCTCCCGGAGTACTTCAAATATTTCTTTTGCAGGAACTCTTTCATGTGTTGCAAAAATAAAGTTGCTCATGGAATCCCCAAAGGAAAATCCAAGCTTTTTCAGTTCGCACTTCGTCCATTCCCTTGTAGCGATGACTTTCGCACAGGTTTCCTCAAAATACTCCCTGTCCCTGATCGCCTGCACACCAAGTACAAGCGCTGTCTGATTGAGCGTGTAGGAATTGAAAGAATATTTCACATCATTGATATACCGGATCAGCTTTTCATTTCCCATCGCAAACCCAAGCCGCATACCTGCCAGGGAACGCGATTTTGAAAAGGTCTGTACCACGAGAAGATTGTCATATTTTTCGATCAGAGGCAGCGCAGACTCCCCGCCAAAATCAATGTATGCCTCATCCACAACTACGATCACATCGCGGTTGTGTGCAATGATATCCTCGATCTCTGAAAGCGGCATAAGAATTCCGGTCGGTGCATTCGGATTTGGGAACACCACGCCACCGTTTTCCCCATAATAGTCCTCTTTTCTGATCTGGAAATCATCATCCAACGCTTTTGTCTCATACGGAATCCGAAGCATATTTGCCCACACATCATAAAAAGAATAGGTGATATCCGGAAACAGGATCGGCTTTTTGCTGTTAAAAAATGTCATAAATATCATGGCAAGCACATCATCCGAACCGACACCGGTAAACACCTGACTGCTCCTGATTCCATAATAATCTGCGATCGCATCGACTAACACTTTACAGGTCGGTTCCGGATAAAGTCTCAATTTGTCCGTATCAAAGTTCTTCAAAGCCTCTACTACGCCCGGTGCAGGCGGATATGGGTTTTCGTTGGTATTCAATTTGATCATGTCCGGCTGGTTTGGCTGCTCTCCCGGAACATACGGTTCCACTGTCCTTACATATTCTTCCCAGTTACTCATAAATTTTACTCTCTCCACTCTCTCGATTTTCCTGATACATTTCACAAATTCATTACAATCTGCTCATTTTATTCTGTATACAATCCGTAATCTTCTGCCAGTTTTTCAAACGCAGTCAGGGCATTTTTCACCGTCTCATGGGAAACACAGTAAGCAAGACGGACATAGCCTGCACATCCGAATGCGCTGCCCTTTACCATGATGATATTGTATTTTTTACCTGCTGCAACAAATTTTTCTTCGTCTGTATCCGGAGATTTTACCCACATATAAAAAGCGCCTTCCGGTTTGATGCAGTGAAAACCTAGCTTTTGCAGTCCTTCGTATAACATCTTTCTGTTTTCATCATAAAATGCCAGATTGGTTTTCTCATCCAGACATTTTGCTACCGCTTTCTGAAGCAGGGATGGCGCATTCACAAAGCCGAGGGTACGGTTGGATACAACAATGCCGTCAATGACCTGATCTGCATTTTCCACCTCATCCGGAACAACCACATATCCAATACGCTCACCCGGAAGGGAAAGGGATTTGCTGAAGGAATAACCTACAATTGTATTCCTATAGTATTTCGTCAGGAAATCCTCTTGATTTCCATCGTAGACAAGTTCACGGTAAGGCTCATCGGAAATCAGATAAATTTCGTGTCCAATCTCTTTTTCCTTCTTTTCCAGAATCTCAGCCATCTTTTTTATGGTTTCTTCATGATAGATCACACCTGTCGGATTGTTTGGTGTGTTCACGATCACTGCCTTGGTCTTTTCATTGATCGCTTTTTCAAATGCCATCAGATCTGGCTGGAATGTTTCAAAATCCGGTGCCACTTCCACGACTTCCGCATCAACATTGGCTGCATAACTCTTGTACTCTCCGAAATATGGGGCAAACACGATCACCTCGTCACCCGGATCTAAGATTGTTTTAAAAATAATGTTCAATCCTCCCGCTGCTCCCACTGTCATCACAATATTATGGGAAGTAAATGCAGTTCCAAAACGCTTGTTTAAGTTCTCTGCAACCGCCTGACGAACATCCGGGTAACCGGCGTTGTCCATATATCCATGTAAAACCAGCGGATCGGTCTCATCCACCAGTTGCTTAATTGCCTCGTTCAATGCTGCCGGAGCCGGTGTTGCAGGATTCCCCAATGAAAAATCATACACGTTCTCTCTTCCCACCCTGGCGGCAAGTTCATTTCCCTCTACAAACATTGCACGGATTGCAGAACTTCCCTGCAATGCCTTCTGTATTTTCTGTGAAATCATATTCTCTTCCTCACTGTTTTCTTACTCTCGAATGTTTTTCCTGCTGTCTGCACCATATATGTACAGATCTACGGAACAATTATTACTTTACAACAATACTGTATGAAAGTAAATAGACAAAAAAAGAAAACTGCCACTGGACATTTTCCTTACGGATACTGCCCGGACAGTTTCTCTTCTATTTAAAAATACTCCCCTGTATTTTTATGCATTAACGGTATCTACAAACTTACGGAATGCCTTTCTGCCTTCCTCTGTGCACTTGTAAACACCTGCGTCCAATAAAACTTCCTTGAACACAAGACCGATCTCTGTCTGAATGATCTCATGTAATTTTTCCGGTGTAATCTCACCTTCCAGACCACTTCCTGCTGTAAATCCATACTTAGGCAGAAATTCCTCCACCCAGTCTGCATGTTTTGCAAGCACTTCATCCTCACGGATTTCTGCGCCGTCTAAGATTGCCTGTTCTAATGCTGCCATCTCATCTTTTAATCTGGCTGGAAGCACTGCAAGTCCCATAACCTCGATCAGACCAATGTTTTCTTTTTTGATATGATGAAGTTTTGCATGTGGATGGTAAACACCCAGCGGATGCTCCTCTGTCGTGATATTATTGCGGAGTACAAGATCTAACTCATAATCATTGCCGCGTTTTCTTGCGATAGGAGTGATCGTGTTGTGTGGTTCGCCCTCTGTCTCTGCAAAAATAAATGCATCTTCATCCGTATAACCTCTCCATGCAAGTAAAATCTTATCTGCAAGCTCGATCAGGCGCTCTTTTTGTGGTGCGCTGATACGGATCACGGACATTGGCCATTTTACGATTCCGGCTTTCACATCCTCGAATCCCTTGAAGGTCAGCTCTTTTTCCACCGGTGCTTTTGCCATAGCGAACTCATAATGTCCACCCTGAAAATGATCGTGGCTCAAAATAGATCCACCAACGATCGGAAGGTCAGCATTGGATCCGACAAAGTAATGTGGAAACTGCTCTACAAAATCCAACAGTTTTCCAAAGGTTGCTTTCTCGATTTTCATCGGTGTATGCTCTGCGTTAAAAACGATGCAGTGCTCATTGTAGTAAACATATGGTGAATACTGGAAAAACCAGTCACTGTGGTTGATCGTTACCGGAATGATCCTGTGGTTCTGTCTTGCCGGATGGTTCACACGTCCTGCATATCCCTCGTTTTCTTTGCAGAGAAGGCATTTTGGATAACCGCTCTGTTTTGCAAGCTTGGCTGCCGCGATCGCCTTCGGATCTTTTTCCGGTTTGGAGAGGTTGATGGTGATATCCAATGTTCCAAACTCGGTATCTGCAGTCCATTTCTGGTCTTTTTTGATACGATATCTACGAATGTAGTTTGTATCCCTGCTTAATTTGTAAAAATAGTCAGTTGCCTCCTTTGGGCTGATCTGATAGAGTGCCTGGAATTTTTTGATCACTTCACTTGGTCTTGGCACAAGCATGCCCATGATCTTTGTATCAAATAAATCTCTGTATGTGATCGTGTCTTCCGGCATCAGTCCATCTTCTGCCGCATAATCGAGCATCTCATTTAAGATGTCTTCCAATGCTGCCTCTGCACTCTCCTGCGTCATCGGAGTTCTCTTTGCATAGGCTGCTGCCACTTCATCTTCTAATTCATCCAGATGAAAAAGTTCTAACAGGCGGTTAATGGTAAATCTCCTGTCTTCCGGCTCTACCAGCCCGGTCACAAGACCATATTCTGTCAATTCTAAAATTCTTTCCTGAATCATTGTGTTATCCTCTTTATTTTGAAATCACTAAGCCAGTTTTACAGGACCGTCACCGATCTCCACTACATAGAAATCAGCTGCATAGCCAATCTTATCTTTGTAAGCAGCACCTACTTTTTCAATAAAGGAATCCACTGCCTCATCCTTTACGATGCTGACGGTACATCCACCGAATCCTGCACCTGTCATGCGGGAACCGATCACTCCGTCTACTTTCCATGCTTCTTCCACCAATGTGTCAAGCTCGATACCGGTTACTTCGTAATCATCACGAAGGGAAACATGGGAGGCGTTCATTAACTCACCAAACAGAGCAACATCGTTATTCTTTAATGCTTCCACTGCCTTGATGGTTCTTTGATTCTCATAAACCGCATGTTTTGCACGTTTTACCCTGACAGGATCTTTGATCGCATCTTTGTACTGTTCAAACTGTTCCTCCGTGAGTTCACCAAGGGAATCAATTTTAACAACTTTCTGGAGTTCTGCCAGTGCAGTCTCGCACTCACTTCTTCTCTCATTGTATTTGGAATCTCCAAGCCCACGTTTTTTGTTGCTGCAGGAGATCACAATCTTTGCATTTTCCAGCTTGATCGGTGCATACTCATATTTTAAAGTTGCTGTGTCAAGGAAAATCGCATGACCTGCTTTTCCCATTGCAATCGCAAACTGATCCATGATACCACAGTTTACGCCGTTGAATTTATTTTCAGAGAACTGTCCGATCAGCGCAAGATCCTGATTTGTCACGTCGAATCCAAACATATCTTTTAAAATATATCCGGTCAGAACTTCCACTGATGCAGAAGAAGAAAGTCCGGAGCCGTTTGGAATATTGCCAAATAACACAAGATCCATACCCTGCTCTACTTTCATTCCCTTCTCGCCAAACGCCCACATAACTCCCTTTGGATAGTTCGTCCAGTCAGCTTCTTTTTCCGGCTTTAATCCTTCTACTGAGGACTCAATCACACCGAGCTGCTCAAAATTCATGGAATAGAAACGAAGTTTCTTATCATCTCTTTTTCTTGCCACACCATATGTACCAATAGTGAGTGCACAAGGGAAAACGTGTCCTCCGTTGTAATCGGTATGCTCACCGATCATGTTCACACGTCCCGGTGCAAAATAAACACCGATTTCACCCTCATCCCCGAATAACTCTTTAAATTTTGCTAATACATCTTCCCAGATCATAAAATCCTCCTTGTTTTGCGAAGCAAAATCCGAACCCTTGTGAGGAGAGGATTTAGCCTCCTTGTTTTGCGCTTCTGCGCATCTTCCGTTTCCTGTTACTATCACATTATCATGTTCGTTTTTACATTGCAACCAATTGACCGCAGACTGCAACAATAAAAAAGAAAGATGCAACATTTTTACATGTTACATCTTTCTTGAAATTAGTTTTCTTCTAACATAACCTTACATTAAGTATCACGGACGCTGTCCGTCTTTTTCCACATTCTGCTTAAACAAAGCCAGAACCTGCTCCGTGATAATGTTCCGGATTTCTCTGTTTGGCACTGCAAGTCTGAATCTTTTTGTATCAACTCTGCCTTTATGTGTAAGATATCCCGCCATGAAAAGTGTACTCCAAAGGTTATCCATGGATGCATACAGTTCATTATAAGTCAGATCCTCACGTATATCTTTTTCTACGATTTCACCATTTACAAGTCTCTCTAAGTCTGTTTTTGCCAGCCCCTTTGCTGCTCCTGCACTTTCTATAAAATGTTTCAGCACATCGTTTCCACTGGTATTAGTCCAATAATTCTCCGGTGGAAGCATCGGATTCCTTCTGTGCGCATCGCAATAATTAATGACATCCCACGGGCAATAAACATCTGCATTTCCAAAGCGGTATCCGTCATACCACTCTTTTACCGTTTCATAGTGTGTATCCTGACCGTAATAATGAAGCATTTCTTTCACTTCATCATCGACAAATCCAAACGTCTCATCATACTCTTCATCAAGGATTGAATTTGTCTTAAAATTGTTCAGTCCTGTAAAAATGCTCTCCTTTGCCACACGCAGACAGCCTGTTAAAACTGCAAATTTTAAACTACTGTTTGTCTTTAACACGTTTTCAAATAAATTTCTGACAAGTAAAACCATCTGGTCATAGTAACCATTCTCGTTTGCCTTGGCAAGAGGTACATCATACTCATCAATGAGTACAATCACTTTTTTCTCATAATACTTTTCCAGTAATGCAGTCAGCGTTTTCATACTGTATACAAGTGTGTCCTCGCCCATATCTCCTGTAACAAGTGACATATATTCTGCCTTGTCTATGTCATCTAACCTATTTCCACTCATGATAATCCGGTGCATTTTCGCTTCTTCCATCACAATCCGTTTCAACAGGCTGCGTGCATTTTCGTAACTGTCTGCATTTACCCCTTTTAAACTGATTGATATGACCGGATACTTTCCCATATATGCATCACATAAAGCCTTATTCTTAGAAATATATAATCCTTCAAACAGCGACTGATCTGTACCGATTTCAAAGAAACATTTGAACATACTCATATTCAATGTCTTACCAAACCGACGTGGACGCGTGAACAGATTGACCTCTCCCCAGTTATTTAAAAGCTGCTCGATCAGACCGGTTTTATCAACATAATAAAAACCATCTCTGCGAATTTTTTCAAAATTTTCAATTCCAACAGGTAATTTTATAAATTCTGCCATAGCTGCCTCTCCAAACTATTTTTTTGCAATTTCTACTTAAGTATAACAAATCTATCTCATAAATGGTAACGTTAAATGTAACTGTATTATAGGCGATGAACTGCTCTTTATTTGGAATATAAGAAACATAGCGCGAAGCAAAGATATTGTTAGGCAAACCGCCGAGAGCATATCTTATGCGTTCTGTTTTCTATATGCGTAAAGATATTCCTGTGCTTTTTGCAGTGAAACATTCAACTTTTTTTGAAGTCTTGCTAAAATATCCTCCTCGGAAAGTCCAAAGTCATTCCCCATTTCAATAATACCTTTTGCCTCTCCTTCATTCCATGTTTCCTGAAATACACTGACCATACCTTTCTCTCCTTCCCCAATCAATTCATTATAATCAATTTTTCCATTCATAGTGCCTGCTACTGTCATAATAACAGCTTTGTCTACCTTATGTTTTCTTGTATAATCTATTGCTTTTTCTTTTTTTCCATCTGTTCTTCCACTTCTGCTTAAAAGAATTTCAAGCAGATTAAATAAATCCTGATTATTTACATTATGCAATACCAGATTATTTTTTCCGGCTTCCACCAGATGTATTTTATAATCATTCACAAATGTTTCCATTGCTTTTGGAATATTTAGCATCCCATGCAAAGATACTGCTCCATCCCACGGCTTCTCACCATAATAGATAACGATTGTAATAACAGGAATAAATTTATCTGTTTTCTTCATTCCCGACAGATATTCATCTTCTGTTAATCCTTTTTCTTTTTTACGCTTTGCCGCATTGTCATCATACTGCTTTTTGTATGTACTATAATCATATCCCATCACTCTTAACGGCATTGCATAATGGATACATTCCTGTCCCTCCAATCCAAGTATAACAAATTCAGCATCATAAGTGGTAGATTTTTTTCTGATTTTAACGTTATCTCTTGCTGCCACAATACTCTGTATATACTCCTTGTGTTCTAATACCAAAGATTCCTCTGTATCCATATCTTCTAATTCTTCCGGTTTTATAACCTTATTTCCATTAAATAAAACTGCATTAAAAATATCTGCAAACTGTTCGTTATTCCGCCAGTAATTCTTTACTACAGTATCTGCTTTCAATACTTTTTTTCCCATATATAATTGCTCCTTCCTATATACCTGATATTTCAGGAAAATAGTTTCGTCGCTTTTTGCACTTGCAGTTTTAACTGGATTTTTATGCAGACCTTGCACCCTCAATTTGATAAAAAAGATTTCCTTATTACCATAACTTGTATCGAAAAAATTGTCAATTTGTTTTTGACATAACATAAATATAGAAAAACAGCCCCTTTTTCACAGGGACTGTCCTTCTTGTAATTTTATTTTCTTATCACTTTATTCCACATCAACCTTCACCTTCGGTAAATGCCAGATATCATCCACATATTCCTGAATCGTTCTGTCGGATGAGAACTTGCCGGAATGTGCAGTGTTTAAGATAGCGCTCTTTGCCCAGGCGCTCCTGTTCTTGTAATACTCCATGATCTTCTTCTGCGCTTCTGCATAAGAACGGAAGTCTGCAAGAATGAAGTAAGTATCCGCGTACTGTGTGCTGTGTGTATTCAGCAGTGAATTGTACAGGTCACGGAAAAGTTCGGAGTCGTTCGGTGAGTAGAATCCGTTCACTAACTGTGTCAGAACTTTGCGGATATCCTGATCCGTGTTGAAAATCTGCATCGGATCATAATCACGGTTATGCTCATGTGCGATCACTTCGTCAGAACTCATACCGAAAATAAACATATTATCCGGTCCGACTTCCTCGTACATTTCAACATTCGCACCGTCCATCGTTCCAAGTGTCAGGGCGCCGTTTAACATGAACTTCATATTACCGGTACCGGATGCCTCTTTACTTGCAGTTGAGATCTGCTCGCTGACATCTGCTGCTGCAAAGATCCACTCTGCATTGGAAACTTTGTAGTCCTCGATAAATACCACTTTGATCTTATTATTGATACTCTTATCATTGTTGATCACTTCTGCAACGCTGTTGATCAGTTTAATGGTAAGTTTTGCATTTTTATAACCGGCTGCTGCCTTTGCACCAAAAATGAATGTTCTTGGAACAAATTCCATATCCGGATGCTCTTTGATCTCATTATAGAGATACATAACATGAAGGATATTCAACAGCTGACGTTTGTACTCATGAAGACGTTTTACCTGTACATCAAAGATGGAATCCGGATCAACATCAATTCCATTGTGCTCTTTGATATATTTTGCAAGACGTACTTTATTCTGGTGTTTGATCTCAAGAAACTCCTGCTGTGCTTTTTTATCATCTGCATAAGGCGCAAGTTTCCTGATCTGGGAAAGGTCTGTGATCCAGCCTTCTCCCACATGTGCTGTCACCCAGTCAGCCAGAAGCGGGTTCGCATGTGCTAAGAAACGTCTCTGTGTGATACCATTGGTTTTGTTATTGAACTTCTGCGGCATCATCTCATAGAAATCTTTTAACTGCTCTTTTTTCAAAATCTCTGTGTGCAGTCTGGCAACACCGTTGACAGAATAACCTGCAACGATCGCAAGATGCGCCATTTTTACCTGACCATCATATAAAATTGCCATTTTTGCAATTTTTTCATTGTTGCCCGGATACTGCTCCTGGATCTGTAAAACAAAACGGCGGTTGATCTCTTCCACGATCTGATATACACGCGGAAGCAGTCTCTGGAAAATCTCGATCGGCCATTTTTCAAGAGCCTCAGCCATAATGGTATGGTTGGTATAAGCAACACAGTGGGTTGTGATATCCCACGCATCCTCCCAGCTTAAGCCTTCCTCATCCAGTAAGATACGCATTAACTCTGCAACTGCAACCGTCGGATGTGTATCATTCATCTGGAATACTGCTTTCTCCGGCAGCTTATGAATGTCGTCATGATGCTTTTTAAATCTGGCGATCGCACGCTGTAAACTTGCAGATACGAAGAAATACTGCTGTTTTAAACGAAGTTCTTTTCCCTGAATATGATTGTCATTCGGATAAAGGACTTCCACCAGATTACGAGCAAGGTTTTCCTGCTCTACTGCTTTGTTATAATCTCCTTTATCAAAGGAATCTAACTGGAAACCTTCCTTAGGCTCTGCATCCCAGATCATCAGCGTATTTACCATATGATTATCATAGCCTACGATCGGCATATCGTATGGGATCGCCATAACGGACTGATAGCCTTCATGGATAAATCTGATGTTGCCATTTCCCATGTCTTCGGTACGGACATAGCCGCCGAATTTGATCTCGTAGGAATACTCCGGTCTGCGAAGTTCGAATGGGTAGCCATTCTTTAACCAGTTATCCGGTACCTCTACCTGAAAACCATCCGAAATCTGCTGTTTGAACATACCATAACGGTAACGGATACCGCAGCCGTAAGCTGCGTATCCAAGTGTTGCCAGTGATTCCATAAAGCATGCTGCAAGACGTCCAAGACCACCGTTTCCGAGTGCCGGATCCGGCTCCTGATCTTCGATCACGTCAAGATTCAGTCCGATTTCTTCCAGTGCTTCTTTCACTTCTTTGTAAGCTTTTAAATTGATCAGGTTATTTCCAAGCGCACGGCCCATCAGAAATTCCATTGACATATAATAGACAATCTTTGGATCCTGATCGTCAAATGCCTGCTGGGTTGCCAGCCAGTCATCGATTACAACGTCTTTTACGACATAGGATACTGCCTGGAAAATTTCCTGCTGGCTTGCTTCTTTTAACTGTTTGCGGTACATATGACGGACTGTCTCTGTTACCTCATTGATAAATTTTTTCTTATTGAAGACTGCTGCTGTTTTAGACATTTCCTTATTCTCCTTTTTTTACACCTAAAAGAACGGTTTCCCCATTAATATTCCATTCTTTCTCGTATCCATCCACACTGCCAGCTACAACATCAAGTCCGAGTACATCTGCTTTGATCGCATCACCATATTTGTCAAAGATTGCAGCTACTTTGTCATCTGCCTGATAAGAGATCATGATCTTATCCATCACTTCGAATCCTGCTTCTTTTCTCATAGTCTGGATCTTGCTGATGATCTCACGCACAAATCCTTCTTCAATTAACTCCGGTGTTAAGTTGGTATCAAGGACAACGGTTACTGTATTGTCCCCCTCCGTTACATAACCTTCCATCTGTGTCATTGTAATTAACAGATCTTCCTCTGCTAATTTTACATCATCACTGACAGACTTCAAAGTGATAAATCCATTTTCCTTTAACTCTGCCATAGCAGCGTTTCCGTCAAGCTCTGCTAAAGCTTTCTGGATCTGTCCTAAATATTTTCCATATTTTGGTCCTACAGTACGGAGCTGTGGTTTGAATGTATAGCTTGTGTAGGAACTTACATCATCGGTAAAGGAAACTTTCTTTACATTCAGCTCATCCTCGATGATTTCTTTGAAGTACTCTGAAAGTTCAAATGGAGCTTTGACAAACATATTTCCGATCGGCTGACGGTTCTTGATGTTTGCTGCATTACGGCATGCACGACCCATAACCACAATCTTTAATACCTCATCCATATTTTTCTCTAACTCTTTGTCAATGTATGCTTCATTAACGGTTGGGAAGTCACATAAATGAATACTTTCCGGCGCATTTTTATCAATGCTGCACACAAGGTTCTGATAGATTTCCTCTGTCATGAACGGGATCATTGGTGCTGCACATTTACAGATCTCTACTAACGCTGTGTAAAGTGTCATGTAGGCATTGATCTTATCCTGCTCCATTCCTTTTGCCCAGAAACGTTCACGGGAGCGTCTTACGTACCAGTTACTCATATCGTCCACAAACTCATCGAGTGCTCTTGCAGCTTCCGGGATCTTGTAACTGCCAAGGTTATCATCCACAGCGCCGATTACGGTATTTAATTTGGACAGTAACCATTTATCCATCACGGATAATTTATCATATTCCAGTTTGTATTTTGTTGCGTCAAATCCGTCAATGTTCGCATACAGTACAAAGAATGCATAAGTGTTCCATAAGGTACTTAAGAACTTACGCTGTCCCTCCTGCACTGCTTTTCCATGGAAACGGTTTGGAAGCCATGGAGCGCTGTTGATGTAGAAATACCAGCGGATCGCATCTGCTCCGTAAGTCTCTAATGCATCGAACGGATCGACTGCATTTCCTTTGGATTTGGACATTTTCTGTCCGTTCTCATCCTGTACATGTCCTAAAACGATAACGTTTTCATAAGGAGCTTTATTAAACAGTAAGGTGGACTCTGCCATCAGGGAATAGAACCATCCGCGTGTCTGGTCTACCGCCTCGGAAATGAACTGAGCCGGGAACTGCTGTTTGAACAAATCCTGATTTTCAAATGGATAATGGTGCTGTGCAAACGGCATTGCTCCTGAGTCGAACCAGCAGTCGATCACTTCCGGCACTCTGTGCATGGTCTTGCCACAGTCAGGGCATTTGAAGGTCACAGCGTCGATATACGGTCTGTGTAATTCCACTTTGGCATCATCCGGGTTTCCGCTTTTCTCTGCTAATTCAGCGCGGCTTCCGATGGACTCCTGATGTCCGCAGCCTTCACATTCCCATACATTTAAAGGAGTTCCCCAGTAACGGTTACGGGAGATTCCCCAGTCCTGAATGTTCTCAAGCCAGTCACCAAAACGTCCTTTACCGATGGATTCCGGGATCCAGTTTACAGTATTATTATTACGGATCAGGTCATCTTTTACAGCAGTCATCTTGATGAACCATGACTCTCTTGCATAGTAAATAAGCGGTGTATCACATCTCCAGCAATGTGGATATTCATGTTCGAATTTTGGTGCGTCAAATAATTTGCCCTGCGCATCGAGATCTTTTAATACTTCAGGGTCAGCTTTTTTTACAAATAATCCGGCATAAGGTGTCTCTTCTGTCATCTCACCTTTTCCGTTTACAAACTGTACAAACGGAAGATCGTACTTACGTCCGACATTCGCATCATCTTCACCGAATGCAGGAGCAATATGAACGATACCGGTACCATCAGACATCGTTACATAAGTGTCACAGGTAACAAAATGTCCTTTTTTGTGCTGTTTTGCTGCTACTTCTGCTGCACATGCATATAAAGGCTCATATTCTTTGTACTCTAAATCTTTTCCGGTGTAAGTCTCTAATACTTCGTATGCTTTGACACCTTCCTCTTCATTTCCAAGCTTTCCTAACACTTTGTCAAGAAGTGCCTCTGCCATGTAGTAGGTGTATCCGTCTGCAGCTTTTACTTTGCAGTAAGTCTCATTTGGGTTCACACAGAGTGCAACGTTGGATGGAAGTGTCCACGGAGTTGTGGTCCATGCAAGGAAGTAAGCATCCTCTCCGACAACTTTGAAACGTACCACTGCAGAACGTTCTTTTACAGTCTTATAACCCTGTGCAACTTCCTGGGAAGAAAGCGGTGTACCACAACGAGGACAGTAAGGAACGATCTTGAAGCCTTTGTATAACAATCCTTTGTCCCAGATCTGTTTTAATGCCCACCATTCGGACTCAATAAAGTTGTCATCATAGGTAACATATGGGTTTTCCATATCTGCCCAGAAACCAACGGTTCCTGAGAAATCTTCCCACATTCCCTTGTATTTCCATACAGATTCCTTACATTTTTTGATGAAAGGTTCCATACCGTACTCTTCAATCTGCTCTTTTCCGTTTAAGCCGAGCATCTTCTCTACCTCTAACTCGACCGGAAGTCCGTGTGTATCCCATCCGGCTTTACGCGGAACATATTTTCCCTTCATAGTCTGGTATCTTGGGATCATGTCTTTGATAACACGTGTCAATACGTGTCCGATATGTGGTTTTCCGTTTGCAGTAGGAGGTCCGTCATAGAATGTGTAGGTCTCTCCCTGTTTGCGCTGTTCCATTGATTTTTTGAAGATGTCATGATCTTCCCAGAACTTCTCTGTCTGCTTTTCTCTGTCAACGAAGTTCATATTTGTTTCAACTTTGTTATACATATAATCCTCCTCAATCTAAACAAGGCTCTCATCCTGTAAATAGGACGAGAGCCTTAAATGATCGTTGTACCACCTAATTACAATGTACAGATTTTATAAAAATCATATACCCGTTCCCTGTAACGTAGGAAAAACGTCAGTGCCTACTCTGTAAAAACATTTTGGACTGCGACTGGGAAGTGATGTTCATTCCTAAGATACTCGCACCGGTTCACACCATTCCCGGCTCTCTTTGCCTTTCTCTTAACAACTACTGTCTTCGTCATCGTCTTTTCTTTTTCACAATGAACCAGCCATTGCTTTCAATCTTCTGTGATTATACAGAGATTTCCCCGAAAAGTCAAGATTTTCCACCTATCTTAATGACTTTCGTTTCGTCCTGCTGATCACATCGATAAATCTTTCGCGGATGTTCTGGATCATCAGATCTTCCTCCCGGTCATTTCCGTCAAACGGCACAAAACCGCCTGCCATCGTAGCATGCCCGCCACCGCTTCCGATGCCTTTTAACGCCTTGCTTATAATTTTTCCGGCATCTAATGTGGGACGCTCACTCCGCACAGAAATTTTGATCCCTTCTTTTTTTCTGGAATAGACCACTGAAAAAGAGACTTCCACCAATGCAAGCATAAAATCTGACACACTGGCGATCAGAGCCTCCGGGCAATCCCTTCCGGTATCTGCAAAACTGATATTCTCAAACACCTCAATGCTTGAGATTGCCTTGGAATATGCCATCAGATCTTCAAAATAGAGTGTGCTGTTCTCTAAGAGATAAATCATATCCTGATCACACAGGTCAAACATGCGCCAGATCATTTCCATATCCATTTTGCATACGCCTCTCGACAATTTCTGTGTATCCATACGGATTCCAAACGTCAGCGCTGTTGCAATTCTTTGATCCATCGGTATTTCATTTTCAAAAAAATATTGTGCTATGATCGATGCGCAAGCCCCGACACCCGGCCGGATATCCGTAAACCGGTACTCCGTTTTCTCATAAACCGGATGATGGTCGATGCAGATGATCTCATCCCCGGTCATATCGATAATGTTGGAATTGCCCTTCTGCGCATCTACCAGGATAACCTCGTCGTCCTCCGTGAGTTCACTGTCAATATTCTCAATATTTACCAATCTGATGTCCAAAATCTCTCTCAGCTTGTCAGTACTGTAACGGTCGATTTTCCCCTTATAGCAGATCGTCGCATGAATCCCGCGAAGCTTTAACAGTTCCTGCAGACCGAACGCACTTGCGATGGCATCCGGATCCGGAAAATTATGTGTCTGGATATAAACATGTTCTCTGTTGATCTGTGTTACTAACTCATCTAATTTTGTCATATGATAAATCCTTATAATTTCTTACCGCAGAGCAAAATATTGGTCTGCTGTCTCTGTAAGTTCCTCAAATGTATGGATTTCCGGCACGTCCGCTGCAATTGTTCCAAACCCATATGCTGCGTGGATGAACCCGACACCTGCGTGGCAGCTGGCATCATAATCCCCCTGGATATCGCCGACATACACTGCCTCCGTCAACCCGTTCCGGTCTGCTAATAATCTGATGTTATCGCCCTTTTGTTTCAGATTGTTTCCATAACATTCTATATCTTGAAAGTATTTTCCAAATCCATAATGATCTAAAAATGCCTCGATATAACCGCTCTGACAGTTGCTCACGATGTAGAGCGGATACTTTTCTTTCAGTGCAGAAAGTGTCTCCTCCAATTTTGGATACAAAACTCCACCATGCTCTCTCAGGTAGTCATTTTCCATGGAACAGCACCGATCCAACAATTTCATGCGCACCTCTTTTTCCAGTTCCGGGAAAAGGATGTCGGCGATCACATCCATGGTCTTTCCCATAACTCCCTGAATATCCTGCTCCGTCAGTTTTTTATCAACAGTGCCATCCTGTTTTATGGCAAGATTCCATGATTCTGCAACGTTCGCTGCCGAGTCCCACAGCGTTCCGTCCATGTCAAAAATAATTCCTTTTTTCATACTTCTCCTTTTCTATCCATTATCCACAAAAATTTCTTTTTTAACCAAGATTATAAACTTTTGTATATTTTTCTTTGAAATAACGAATCAGCGGTTCTGCTGAAACTTCTTTGCCGCAGACGTATCTGATCACTTCTTTCGGGCTTCTGGTAGAACCATACTGATGAATCTTCTCATTCAGCCATTTTGTAATCTCACTGATTCTTCCCTCCGCGAGCAACGCATCCACAGAGCCAAGTTCTTCCTCCAGACGATCTAAATACATGCCGTCATAAATACTGCCAAGCAGATAGGATGGAAAGTAACCAAAAGAACCGTCAGACCAGTGCATGTCCTGCAAAATTCCTTCCGCATCATCTGCCGGAGTAATCTGTAAATATTCCTGCATTTTCTGATTCCAGAGTGCCGGAAGTTCCTCCACTTTCACATGGTCGCGGAAAATTGCCTTCTCGATCTCATATCTTAAAATAATATGGAAACAGTAAGTCAGTTCATCTGCCTCTGTACGGATAAAACTGTTTCTCACATGATTGACTTCCTTATAAAATTCATCCAACGAAACGTCCTGAAGCTGTGGCATTTTTTCCTGCACTTTTGCATAAACCGGAATCCAGAAATTCTTATTTCTTCCAAGAATGTTCTCATAAAAACGGGATTGGCTCTCATGGATTCCCATATAACTGCAGCTTCCCGCTACCGTTCCGTCATAATCCGGATTCACATTCTGCTCAAAAATCGCATGACCACCCTCATGGATTGCCGAATACATCGCACTGAGCGGATCATGTTCATAAAAATGATTGGTCACACGCACATCCTTTGACGAAAAATTCAGTGTAAACGGATGTGTAGATTCCCCGGTTGTTCCTCTGTTCCAGTCAAATCCGATATAACTCAGCAAAAGCTTCTCCACTTCCTTCTGCGCATTCTTGTCAAATGAAACATGAAACTTGCTGTCATCCGGCTGTTTCGCTGCAAGCACTTTCTGCACCAGAGGAATCAGCTCTGCTTTTAAATCTTCAAACAGGCTGTCCATCGTAGCGGAATCCATTCCTTTTTCATACTGGTCTAACAGTGCGTCGTAAACTTCTTTTTCCGGATCTGTGTAACCGGTCATCTCCGCTGTCATATCGATCATTTTCTGCAAATGTGGGGCAAAAATAGAAAAGTCTGCTTTTTCCTTCGCTTCCTCCCACGCATTCTCCGATTCCGACTGTGCTTTCACGAAGCTTTCATAAAATTCTTTTGGAATTCTGCGATTTCTGTCCATATCTGTTTTCATTTTATTTACAACAAACTTCCACTTATCGTCAAGCTTTTCAAACTCTTCCGGCTCTGCCAGTGTATCCAATAACGTTTTCAGTTCATCCGAGGTCGACATGGAAAACTGCTCCGTTGAAAAATAAGTGAGTGCATCGCTGTGTCCTGCAAATCCTTCCTTTGGAGTGTTGGTTCTCATATCCCAATACAATAATGTGTTCACATGGTTGAACTGTTCCATTTTCTCTAAATATTTCTGTAACTGTTCTAACTTATCGTTCATCATAATCCCCTTATATTTTTCCGTAATCCTGTTATCTGATTAGTGGTCGTCATAACAAAAACCATGCAGGTATTTTTCACCCACATGGTTTTATCTTATCACATAATATTTATGCTGTCACTCGCTGTTTCCGAAGAATGTTCCAGGTAATGACTGCTATCACAATTGTTAAGGCAATCACCAGAGCCACAATTCCCTGTGGCGTGAATTTTCCACCCAGAAACAGCCCTAATTTCGCAAGTTCACCGGAAAGCTTTTCATTCTTTGCAATATTCATGGGAACCAGACAGATTATCATCCAGACCGCCCATAAAATCCATAACACTTTCATGCCATATCTTAAAATAACTGCGCCGAAAAACATTTCCACTGCTGTAAATACGACCAGGACACCTGACAGATAGTTCCATGTAAAAAAGTTTGTCAGGTCAATTTCCATAACCGCCTGTGGAAATGCATTTTCCAGCAAAAACTTCTCAACTACACCAAACACAACGATCTCAAGTTCCAGCACTGCGATCTCCAGCAGATTAAAAAGTACATAGCCTGAGACAAAGCTTTTTCTGGTCGCACCCAGGGAAATTGCCATGTTAAAATCCCCCATAAAAGAAAGAGTTATCCCAAATAAATGTATAAAAGCAAAGGCGATGACCGCCAGCATGGTTCCGGCTGTTGCACAGGTATTCTCTTTTGCCACGTTCATCACAATAAATACAACGATCAGACCAATTAAGTATCCCACAGCAGTAATTCCAAGAAATTGCAAAAGCTCTGCTTTCCGCACCTTACACTGAATCAAAAAACTGTTCATTCTTTCCGCCTCCCAACTTATGCTTTCACTTCGTAATGTCTCATTTCACGGAAAAGTGCCATGACACTGACTGCATACAACGCAATGCTGACAATCGCTGCTATCGCAAGCAATGTCCATACTACATTCGTCTGTATTCTGTTGATCCACGCCATGATCTGGTCAATAAATCCAATTCCTGCCACAATACCGATGACTATACCTAATACCACCATGACGATTCCTATGATCATTCCTTTCATTCCGAAATGCATCTGTGCAACCGAGACAAGCTGCCCGATCGCTGTCATGAATATAAACAGAACTGCGATCAAAGCATTCAGCTTTCCATTGAACTTTCCACTGCTCATAATCCCTGCAAATACCAGAATGATATAGGCGCTTACTACATAGACCACACAGAAAATCTGTGCGCCAAAGACTGCCTCCCTTCTTCCGGAGCCAAAAGACAATGTCAGCGGAAGATAAGATCCCACATAAGAAACCGGTCCGATCATGGCAAATAAAACGCTTATGATCCCGCCATAAAAATAGGCTGTTTTCCAGAAATCCCCAAATACCCTGCTGCTTCCCATATTAAACAGGAATCCATATACAACCATAAAAATCAACATCATGCCGGTCAGCTGCAATCCTGATTTTCCCCAGAATCGAACATTTCTCTTAATAATCCTGCTCTCTGCCATGTCTACTCCTCCATTCCGCAAAGGGATACAAACAATTTTTCCAGATTGAGTGCCTGTATGGTCACATCATAGCCTTCTGGCAGCTTCTGTCCTTCCTCCAAAAGGATCGTCACACTCTTGCTTCTTCCCATCTTCTCTTCATGATGTCTCTCATAGCCTTCCGTTGCCTGATCCACAACTTCTGCAAGACCACTTACATGGTAGCTTCTCTCCAGAAGTTCCTGCGTATTTTCTTTCAGCAGCACCTCGCCATTTTTGATCATGACCACTTCTTCCATCAGGTCTGTTGCTTCCTCGATAATATGTGTGGAAATAACGAAGGTACGTCCGGTCTCTGTATATTCCTCCATCAGTTTATGGTAAAAATAATCACGCATTACAACATCAAGGCCTGCCACCGGTTCATCCATAAACGTAAAATCGGCTTTGCTTGCAAGTGCTACGATAATCGTCACCATGGACAGCATACCTTTGGACATTTTATTGATACGTTGCTTTGTATTCAGTTCAAACTTTTTGATCAGTTCCTCCGCAAGTGCCTGATCCCAGTTTGGATAATAATAGGACGCAGTTTTCAGATAATCTTTTACTTTCATGCCGCTCACGCCGCTTCCATAGAGATTGATGGACAACTCTCTGGAAAAGCAAATGTGATCTAACGCCTTGCGGTTCTCCCATACATTTTCACCATTCCATGTCACAGTTCCTTCGGATGCCGGATTCTGTGCGGACATAATGGATAACAATGTCGTCTTTCCGGCACCGTTTCTTCCGATCAGTCCATAAATCTTTCCTTTCTCCAATGTGAGATTGATATTCTTTAACACCTGTTTTTTTCCATAAATTTTACCAATACCATTACATACGATTGATTCCATGAATCATCTTCCTGCCTTTCTTTTCACAACTTTAAAATACATTTTCCTGTATCATTCCTCTTATTTGCATGATTCCATGCTTCCGGTATCACTGTTTTCCATCCGGACAGCTCCTTACACCTCATTGCCGGATCGTATCAACTGAATGACTTCTTCTTTGCCAAGTCCGATACTCGCTGCTTCCTCTAACAGTTTTTTTACATAGTTATCATAAAATTCATTCTTTCTCCGGCTTAAGATTGCCTCTTTCGCACCTGCTGACACAAACATTCCAATCCCTCTTTTCTTATACAGAACACCTTCATCCACCAATATATTCACTCCTTTGGCTGCCGTCGCCGGATTAATGGCATATAGCTTCGCCAGTTCATTCGTGCTCGGCACGCGTTCCTCTTCCAGAAGAATATCCCTTAAAATATCTGTCTCGATCATCTCTGCAATCTGCAGATATATGGATTTCTCCTGCGTCAAAATCTCATTCATGCATGATATACTCCTTTCTTTCCAGAAATTATTCTGTTGCTGACAGCTTTTCAAATGCGCTTATCTGTCCTCTTGTTTTTCGTTCGTTATGTTGTTCATTACTTATGTAATTAACCATAGCACTATGGCACTTTGTTGTCAATACATTTTTTCAAGATTGGAATTTTACAGGAGTTTTACTTAGGAACTGCCACCTGTAGGTGGTGTTACGGATTTTCGCAGGTTATGTTGTATTGCATGCCTATAAAGTGTATAGAAATATAAAAAATAGAACTGATTTGTTTTCAGGAGCGCTTCCGCTTGTTGTCGCTGGCAACGGTACTAAGAAAGCATCCATCGTGATTTCAAAATCCAATTACATTGGCTTTTGAAATCGCAATGTCTGCTTTCTAAGGACCGGCCGCTCCCAAAATCCTGAA
>OHHP01000305.1_pt1 | contig 35082 bp, 30 predicted proteins | sample 1568121 | NCBI WGS metagenome assembly OHHP01 (sample SAMEA3879500, study PRJEB24766) | human gut metagenome | biome: human-associated habitat; feature: feces | place: USA | collected 1985/1987
CCAAATTTCCTTGCAGCAAGTCCCATTTGGGGCTTGACTTTTTATTTGCAGGCTTGCAATGCTTATCGCGCCCACGCATCGGGGCGCTTCTTCGGATAGGCATCATCCCGCAGTTTAGGACGCAGTTTTTCCACCACGGCTGGGCGCGCCGTCTCCGCAATGCTGCATTTCATGATTTCGTTCATCGCGGGCAACAGCAGCCGTCGCCGCACGTCGTCCGCCATAGAAAGCAGCGCGCTGAACACATCCTCCCTCGCTTTGCCCAGCCACGTTTCCACTATGCTGATGAAGGGCACGCCCAGTCTGCTGCCGGGTGACTTTGCTTCCCGGATGGTGCGGTCAACGCCCGCTGCCGCTTTGTCCAGCGCCGTTTGGCTCATGCTTTCGCTGACGGCGGTCACTGCTTTTTCGTAGCAAATGTCCGTAACCTGTTCAATCAGCAAATCCACATCGGACAGGCGGAACAGCTTCGTGTCCAGCTCGGCATCCTTCTCGGCAATCTGCGCGGTCAAGGTCTGAATCTGCTGCGCCTGCGCGGTCAGCTGCTTCTGCTGATTTCGGATGGTTTCCAGCTGCTTGGCAATGATGTAATCCAGCTTTTCCAGATGATTCTTGCCGCCGTACTTCACTTGCTCCTCAATGTCCAGCCCGTGCGCTTTCGCGATTTCAATCAGCATCAGCCGATTCATGGCATCGAAGGTGATTTTGCGGTTGTTGTAGCGTCCCGGCGGCTTGTCCGGCTGCGGCAGCGGAATGCCCATGAGCGCCAGCGCCTTTTCCTGCTTCGGCTCGACTTCGCCGTACTTGTTCACATAGTCGAAGCAATGGCGCTCTTGAATGTGTACCGTCGTTTCGTCGCAGTGCATCGCCCAGTCCAGCATGTGGACGTGTTTGCCGTAGCGTTCCTCGAACTGCTGCTTGAACGCCGTGAAAATGTCCAGCAGCTGTTCCGGCGTTGCGCCGATGCCCTCTTTGCCGAACTGGAAGATGGTTTCTTCCGGGCAGGTGCGCTTGTCGCGGCGAATCTGCTCCACGGTTCGGTTGCGCTCCGTGTGGCGGCGCTCGGCGTTACGCGCACATTGCCCGGCGACATAATCGGAATAATGCCGCTCGTAAAAGATTCGCTCGACCTCCTCAAAGGAAGGAACGTCGGCACTCCTTTCGCCTGTGCGCATTCCATTCAGCCAGTCCCAATAGACATTTTCGTGCGTTTTCGCGGGATCAATGTGTTCGGCGTGGGTTACGTCAAAATTGCGGTCGTTGTGCTTGGCGGTGAACACGCCGTTCTTTCCGGCACGACCGTTGTGCCGGGTTGCTCTGATTTTGCTCGTATGTACCTCCTTACTTGCAGTCGGGAGCGCAGCGACCGAGCCCCTCTGATTGCGGCAGAGACTACCCACTACAAAGTGACGCACAGCATCACTTTTATCGGTCGGCGCGCCTCCCTGTGGGTCAAAGGCTTCGCCTCTGAACACTGACCAAAGCGCTCCGCCTCTGGACTCCGGCAGGTTTGCCGCCCGCTGGATGCTCATGCCCGCTGGTGCGCATTTGATGCTCTCGGATGCCATCCAAGTCTCTCCGCGCATCAGCAGAAAGAAATTTGGTGCGTTTCCGCATCAGCTGCCCATCATATCCAGCAGATTGTCGAGATCGGTCTCGTCCGGCGCGTTCGCGTCCTCCGATGTCTCTGCCGGTGTTTGCCCAGCACATCGAAGCAGGTTGAACACAGACGCGGATGATGCTGCCATCTCTTCGCGGACAATGCCGCGGATTTCCTCCCGCTGCTGATGATCGAAGCAGCCTTGCCGCGCCTGCCCATAGTGCGCATTGACCGCCGCCACGATAGCATCCGCATAGCGCAAGTGCTGTTCCTCCCGCACTTGACGCAGCAGCCGCAGCGCTTCCTGGTCGGCGGGTTTCTCCGCATAGAGACGAATTGTCGTGCGCAGAATCTCTTTCACTGCGCCCTCGCCTCACGCTGCAAACGCCGCTCCGCCAGATATTCGTAGCCCTTGGCGGAGGCGTGAATATCAGCGATAATAGTCACGCGATTGGGGTCATACTGCCCGAAGTTGCGAATCAGGCAACCGCCGCCGCCCACAATCCACAGCCGCATCGTCTTGGGGTCGTATTCATGCTCGCGCAGTTTGCGCATGATTTCCGCCGCATAGTCCGCCGCGGCTTCGCGGATGACCTGCACATATTCGGGCGCAACATCGGCCGTGCCCTCGCGCATCACCTGCTCGATGGTCACGTCCGGCACCGTTCGCCCGCAGAGCCGCGTCAAGGCCTCCCGCGCCTTCAGCACGCACTGGTAAGTGCCGTACTTCTCCGTGAAGCACTGCTCCAGCACCGGCTTGCGGTCGTTAATCGCCATGACAATCATGGTGCCGTTGCCGATGTCGCACAGCATGTTCGCCCCGGTGAATTTCCGCAGTTCGGGAATGACGGCGGAATAGCCCTGCGCGTACACGTCCACGCCAACCAAATCGACATGGTAGTCGATGCCGCGCCAGTTGAAATCTACATGCCGATTTTGCGACAGATAGGCGCGGAACCGCTCGCGCTGGTCGCCGACCCACGTCAGCGGCAGTCCGACCGCCAGATGAACAGCCGCCGTGGTCAGCTGATTGCACCAAAGCTCCTGCCCGATGCCCGCCAGCGTCAGCAGGTAGTGATCCTGATTGCCGACCTTATCGAGCGTGAACTCCCGATGCCCCGCACCGATGACGTAATACTTGCCATCGTACACCAGCACGTCCTGCGCGTGCGCCGGTTCAGCCTCGCAGCAAGTAACGCTCGCCGGAAAAATGCCGTTCGCCGTCTTGATGTTCCCGTAGCCGTTATCCAGCCCGATGATGTTGATTTTGCCGAATACCCTCATATACTTCTCACTTTCTCCGCGTTTGCGGCAACAAAATAGACAGGCTGCGGGTGCAGTCTGCCTGCGAAAATGTTGTCAGCCCGTGGCAATCAAGACGACCACCTCCTTTCAAAATGCGCAGCGGGATGCAAAAAAGGCAGTCAGCATGACGCTGATTGCCTTGGCCGGTGACTGCGAACTTCCGACGATACTATCATAGCACAGATTTGTTTGCTAAAGCGTGCTATTTTGTGCTGTTTCGTCCTGTTTTGTCTTGTTCGCTGCTAATTTGTCCTGTTGGGTGCTATGCGCTGCTGTTTGTGGGTACAGCGGGGCGAATGTTATCAAGCGGGGGCGGGCGGCGGAGGTGCTTGGTAACACGTATATAGTATAGCACAGATTTTCTTCTCAAACTTTCTCAAAGCTTCTCATTTCTTCTCAAAGTTTCTCAACTTTTGGGTTTTGCCCTCTGACGTTCTCTCATTTCGCTTACGATGTAATGCCTTCTGCAATGCAGTAAAAGTATCCATTCGTGCTCTTCGGTCGTCTCGACTTCCTCAAAGAAGCCGATGAAGGTTGATCCCTTGAAAAATTCTGATTAAATATTGACAAAAAGCGTCTGATACACTATAATATTATTACTCCATGCAGTGGCATGGAGGTGAAGTATTGTTGTCAAGCACCAGCTGCTGATTTCAGTCAGTATTTCTGACCAGATGTCGCAAACCGTGCTGACATCGCTTCTGGTCAGCCAATAGGCCGCCAGAGCGATGATGCATATAGTCATGGTGTAGACACTTCCTTCATGCTTGGTAATAATAACATAATCGAGCATTGTGTGAGTAGGGTGATTGGCGTAAAGTTCGAGCAGCAGTTACCAACTATAAGCTCGCTTGCCACGTTTTAATGTATCCCCGTCAGCTGAGGTGTATCACCCGCCATGCTGATGGGGATTGCACTATATTGGGAGGCAATATGATTCTTGATGAATGGAAGAGCGCTCAAAGGCAGCGAGTAATCCGATATGCACATTTTGACAGGAGGATTTCGCTGGAACAATGCTGGAAATATATATCTTCGCCTGAAAGCGTTGCAATCCATGCATTTATGCCGTTTATACACTATACCATAACAACAAGAAAAGTGAAAAATGGAAAGAAGCAGCCGCCTAAGAAAAGAGAAATATTCTATGCTGCACATAAAGACGCATGGATTTACCGCTATTATTCCTATTTGCTGAATGAACAATATAATGCACGAGTACAGCAGGATGGCATTGATTCAGTGGCAGTGGCTTACCGAAACAATTTTAAAGGGCGTAACAACATTGATTTTGCTAATGATGCATTTCGTTTTATTCAGTCATGCCGCTCTTGCTGTGTAATGATTGGTGACTTCACAAGTTTTTTTGATAACATTAGTCATCCTTATCTGAAAAAAGAGCTCTGTGATTTGCTGAATGTTGAATGTCTTCCTCCTGATTATTATGCCATTTTTAAGAGTGTGACGCGCTTTTCCTATGCAGAAATGAATGATTTGCTTGATTATTATAAGCTGGAAAAGAATAAAAACGGACAAAAGCAACTCAATCAGAGAGACAAACTTCTGGACACAAAAACTATACGTGCATGGAAAAAGGTATTTAAGAAAAATCCCAATTTGCCAGAAGCAAAAGGCGTCCCGCAAGGTTCACCCATTAGTGCTGTCCTTGCTAATGTATATATGCTAAAGGCTGATAAGCAGATTTATGAGTATGTATCGGCATTACAAGGCTTTTATATGCGATACAGTGACGATTTTATGGTTGTTATTCCCAATACCGCGCCTGTAGATTTTAGAAAGCATTATGAAACCATTTGTGGGTTTATTACGGAAGCAGGAGGTATTGAAATAAAGGCAGAAAAGACAAGAATTTTTTCCGTTGAAAACGGTGTTATAAGGAATTGCATTGCTGATGTTATTCTTGGTCAAGAAAATGGAAAAAATTTGATAGACTTTCTCGGATTTTCATTTGATGGGAAGAAAATTCGCCTACGCGAAAAAACAATTTCAAAGTACTATAACCGAATGCATCGTAAAGCTGTGACCATATTTAAATGCAGTGGCGTTACGAAAAAGGGAAACCGCATTAACGCAAACGAATTATATAAGAAGTACTCATATAAAGGGAGCGCTGCGTATCAGAACAGAAAAGCTGCTATTAATGGCGGTAAACACATCGAAGGCAACCTGTTCGACTATTTGAAAGCCAGTAAGCGGATAATAGGTGATAACTTTGTTGACAGTATCACACCTCGTCATATGGCAAGGATTCGGAGATTTATTAATGGGAAGCAGGGAAAGCATCACAAATAACGCAGCTATGGAAAGAATCAGCCGCGTCCGTTCAATGTCCCGCTTTCTTCGCAGCAGAAACTTGTCAAAGCGCGCTGATATTTCCGTGCTTTCAGCTCTTTCCGATGCGCTTGAAGCATCTGCGTCATGAGCTGCACATGAATCCGGCGGATTGTTTCCCAGTGAATCCCCGTAATCTGCTGAACGCCCCGAATCGTCATCTGATTCAGCAGCAGCGTCTGAATCCAAGTGGCGGCTCTTTCGGTGATTCGCGTTCCCGGATGCTGCAGCGGAATCTCTTCCGTGTGCTTTCTGCCGCACTTCGTGCAGCGATACCGATGGCACAGAAAACAGAGCTCCTGACTGATGCCCTGCCAAACAGGGATGTCCTTCAGTTGCTTGTTTGCCAGCTCGCAAATCTCCACCTTCCCGCGGCAGTAAGGGCAAGCGACATCCGCTGTCCGCTGCCTACTCTCGAACATGAGGACGGATGCTGTTCCCTCTAAATTTCTCATGTATGTTTTGACAGATCTTGAATAGGATTGCCTTGAACCATCGCCTGCTCAGCAATTGGGAGTGGAGTAACCACCTGATTACAGTCGTTTTCGGCTACTTTCATCAGAGACGGCCACGTTTTTCCTGCTTCCGTATTCTTCACAATGAAATATTCATCAGATTCATACGCTTTCTGAAATTCAGCCGGAATCTGCACAACATATTGAATTCCTGCCTCAACCTTGGCAAGAATATCATCCATATTTATGGCTTGTACAAACTGCCAAGCAAATTCTTGTAATCAAAGTCTGGCATAGATTCTGTAATATACAGCGTTTTACCAGAAGCCGGTATTGGAACACTCTCTGGTTGCTCAGCAAGCGCGTTATTTGCTGTGTTACTTATTTCATCCATAGAATCAACATCCGATGTCTTTATACATTCACAGAGACCGACAGTTCTCCACCGAAGTTATTCATCGAAAACCGGTCATCACCTAAAAGCAGCTTTTTTTCCAGCTGATACTGGAACGGATAGAAATATACTGAGTTGCTGAGATCGGTAAAAGAGTAATATCCGCTGTCGTCCACAAGAATCATCGCATACATCATGAAAGCTGAAATTCGGCCATTATGAACTTCATGCTTTACAATATGGTATTTTCCAGGCTTCTCACACCGGAGCACGCTCAGTTCCTTCAGCGTTGAAATCAATTTATCAATGGAGTGATATAATGTCGTCCGCTCACCCCATTCGTCATACAATTTCTGCTTGATTTGGCTTAGCGTGATTTCATCCTGAAACTCCGACAGCCTTCCGATCAGCTTGCACATATCGACAAAGACCGGATAGGTTGCCAGCATCATGCACCAATGGGCAGCCAGTGCATATTCCGGCATATCACGAACTATGCTGATGGCTTCTTCTCTCAGCTTATTACTGATATCATTCTCATAAACCCAAATATTCATTAGTATTTCCCGGGTCTTACGAAGATTTGTCGGGCTTGAAATTTCAAAGCTCAAATACTCGTTCAGCTGATCCTTTATTTCCTGTTCAGTAAGGTTACTCGAAGCGAGCTCCACTACCTTGTTGAGCCATTGAAGCTTCAAATTTCGGGATAATCCAACAATCTTAGCCATTGCTCTGTACCGCCTTTATCTTGATAAACGGAACAACGACTTCATCGATGGTCATTCCGCCATGTGTCATAACCTGGTCACCGGAGTTGTCGAGTGATGTATCCGTATCGCAGATCAAGTAATCATATTCCTTCGGCAGATAGTATTTCGGGTACTCAATCAGCCCGAACTTATCCGCCAGCTTTGCCTTGTCGGCAAAATCCTTCAGAACCACCATACGATGGCTTTTGGTCTCGACATCGACGCCGGCACCGACAAATCTTCCGATTCCGTTGCACAGCGTATTACCATGGTCAGCCGTTATATATACATCAAAGCCTTTTGCCAGCAGACGTTCAGTCAGCTTCCAGAGCTTGCCTTCATCGGAAAGCACAGAAATATCGTTATACATTCCGAGCCGTCCCTGTGGCTGCGCGTGTACCATATCGTCTATGTCGTTGATAATGACCGCACCACAGCGGACAGAGTTGCCGAAATCCGTATCGTATCCGCGAGAATAGTCGATCTGACTATCAGCATATCCAAGAGATTTGGCGCACTCAGTGAATTCCGCTTTTTCTTCGCGCTGAACCCATGGTGCGATCAACTGACTCGGAAACTTGTTTGACAACAGGCATTGTCTCGATATGGATGTAGTGCTCGGAATCATTGCAAATGCCGCTTCCTGCTTATATTGCACGTCTACAAAGTATTGAGAGATAATACTCCAATCGAATTCCGACATGCCATCCATAACAATAATTGCAAACTTCTCACTTTGACCATGCATGTACTCCATCGCACGGCTCACCAGCACAGGTGTATCTCGGTCAATCTTAGAGGACAGCGTACCGAATGACTTGAGTACATATCCCTGGAACAGCCGGTTGATCACGCTTGTGTCAATATTCAGCCCATATTGGATGGAATACCGATCAATATGGGCTTTTTCCTCCGCAACGCGATACCAGTCACGATAAGACGGACTGCTCTTCGCTTTTTGGAGTGTGTGCTCCAATTTTGAGCGGAAATACCGAAGCAGATTATCCTTGCTGTAAACGACTGTCTCAAAAAACTTTTCCGTCTGCTCCGGTGTGGTCAGATCATCAAAATTCTTTGCAATGACCATCGTCAACAGATCCAGATCCATCTTAGACTTATGGCGCAGAACATCTAAATTCAATTTAGGAAAGAGGGCTCTAAGCGAAACCGCGTATGCGGTAAAGCGTGTCAGAATATCATAGGGAATATATTCCTTGTCATAACTCATCACGGCAAGTTTTTCATTCCCGGATTTCACTTTTTTCTCATATCCGATACGGAAGCTGAGATCATCCTGATATTCGACTACTTCAAATCCATGCTCTGCAAAAGCACTGCTGCAAGGTGCGATACGATTCAGGCGATCCGCATCGTTTATCCATATGAGATTTGCATATGTTGCCGGGGAGTTCCCATACACATACTCTCCAAACATTGTTTACGCCTCCAATTGAATCAATATCATCAGCCGGAAGTCCGGGAGCACGGTTCCGCTGCGCTTGTGTTCTTCTTCAATCTCTCGCTCCTCGCGTTCGAGCTTTGCAATTCTCGAACGGCGAATGTTCTCTATGCCGATATGCCCTGCGGCTTCTCTGCGGAGAGACAGAGCATAATTATACTTCTCATATTGTTCAGTGCTTCGCTTTGTCTGCTTTTCTTTGAGCTCAACAAACGTGTTGTAAGCAAAGTTCATGCAGATTTCCTGCAAGCGCTGATAATTCTCTTCCGAAAGATTGTGTACCATCCGGCAATCCAGCCGACTGCTTCCGTCAAGAAATACTTCCATGATTTTGCTGCCGGCCATAGGGCGCAACACATACGACTCATTCACAAAGATCGGAATAATGCGCTTGTCCTGCGTATCCTCGGAAACAGAAAGTTCCCAGAGCATGAAGTAGCCAGCTTCATTCGGAAAGTTCCGAATGACAACCGACATAAGCTGTTTTGTATGGTCCTGCACAATACTGCCGCAGAGATGTTTTGTAATCATCTCGTCGTTGATGCTGATCCTGTCAATAATCGTCGGATCGTTTCCTTTCCAGGATTCATAGTAAACAAGCATCTGGCGCAGGGCAGTATCTACATCAAAGTTGGACTCTTTGCCAACCAACTGTGTCAGGTCTTTCTCTTCATGGAGGATATCTTTGTACTTAAGAGCATTCCCCACCTGCTGGCGCATTTCCATCTCTACGGAGTAAATATTCTGTTCAATGCGGGAAGCGTGTCCGATGGAGCTCATATAGGCATCCGTAAAATCGCATTCAGCTACTTCGTTGTCCAACACATCGGAGTACTTATCTATGCCGAGCTCTTTCATAATGACAGAGAGCTTTTCTTCCAGCACTTCACGAACACGGCTTTCCACCGTGTCACCGATAATCATGTTGTAGATATGGACATCTCGCTGCTGACCGATACGGTCTGCACGACCACAGCGCTGCTCGATTTTCATCGGGTTCCACGGCAAATCATAGTTAATAATGATATTCGCGAACTGCAAGTTCAGACCTTCGCCACCGGCATCCGTTGAAATGAAGATACCCGTGCTCATCTTGAACTCATTGAGAGCATTATTACGCTCTTCGATATCCATACTGCCGTTCAGAACGCTAACGGAGTAGCCTCTGGATTCCAGCAATTCCTTCAGATAAACCTGCGTACCAACAAACTCCGTGAACAGAATAATCTTCTGTGCCGGGTCCTCGCTTTGAAGCTCATCAATCGTGTCAAAGAGAGCATCAACCTTAACATCATGGTGCTGGAACTCCGCTTGCTTTGCTACAGAGATGATCATCTTCAGTTCTTCAATTTCAGCACTACGGTCAAGTGACATTGCCTCCATCGCATCCGCATCGCCGTCTTCAATGTCGCGCTCATCCCAATCCGATTCGCTCATGGTGTTCACGCGCGTCTCTTCTTCAAGGAGTACACGCAGACGGTGCTCCAGGCTCTGACGGACGGCAGCAGTGCTGCTTGTCACCATTCGCTGCATGATGATCATAAGGAAGATCAGGCACATGTTCTTCTTGCGATTCCAGCGTGCCTTATCATAGATTTTGGAAACATAGGAACTAACCAGTTCATACAGCTGGCGCTGAAGCGAGTGCCGCTCGTCCCAATGCAGCTCAACCAAATGCGTATATCTCTTCTTAAAGAGCAAATTCCCATTATTGTCGATGGCTTCTCGCTTTTCGGAACGAATCAGATAGGGCGCAACCTGTTCCTTGACGATAGATTTGTAGTTTGGGAACGCCTGCTCATCCAACAGGCGAACCAAGCGAAGAAACGGCTCTGTTTTGCCGTTATGCGGCGTTGCCGTCAGCAAAAGCAGATATGGACTTGCCTGGGAAAGCAAATAGCCAAGCTTATAACGGGCCACATAACTGGAGGAGCCAGCTACGCGGTGCGCCTCATCGATGATAATTAAATCCCATCCGCTGTTGATAATTGCCTCTATGCGCTCCTGATTGTACTTTTCCACCCGCTTGTCCGACCAGCCGGCGTGCTTTTCCACCGGCTTGATAGAATCCATAGGCGAGATGACCTGGTCAAACTGGCCGTATACATCATCATTATCAGTCAAGCGGCGTATTGTATCAAAATCCGACGGCAGGATCACCTGAAACTTCTCATGGAATTTCTCCTGCATTTCTACAGACCACTGGCTGACAAGTCCGGTAGGGCATACAACAAGGATTCGTGTGATGAGTCCACGAGCTTTCAACTCCTTGATAATCATGCCGGCCTCTATGGTCTTGCCAAGACCGACTTCATCAGCGAGAATGTAGCGAATATTGCGCGTTTCCAGTGCCCGCTCCAGCACATGCAACTGATGTGGAAGCGGAATCACGCCGCTGGAGAAAGCAGAAAGAATACCGGCAGATGTCTCGTTTCTGATTTTTGAGAGCAGCGTAACATAGCGCAGGTAGTTCTCATCCAGCTGTGCTTCACCGCCTCCCCTCTTTAATTGTTCGCCCGTTGCCTTATATACACTGCCATTGGCCGGATTGAAGACTTTGTAGGATGTATAACCCCACAGCTCAATCCGCTCCATGATCTGCACGTTGGCTCCGGCAATAGTATCAAAAACGAAATCGCCGATATTAAACATTCTTACATTCCCTCAAACTCAAGCTGAATAGCTGCCTTTTACTTTCATTCCTATTTTTTCTTCTTATTCTTTCCCGGAAAGGCCTCATCATAGTGCCATTCACCGGTAATAAGCCAATATTCATAAGTATTTAGCCATGTGCATACCCAAGGAATAAAGCTTTCTGCGATAAACATCTGCTGATTCCAGTTCTTATCCCTATGATAATGCACACATAGTTGATAGTGACCTCGCTCATCCTTACCATAAATATGATGAGGATATTTCCCATCATAGGTTTTCATTTCTGGTGCGAGCAGCCAAGCTTTTGGCGATATATCACTAATCTTGTATGTTATCTTGATTCTGTAAATATCCGAATGTTCCGATGGCTGTAGTCTAATCACACAAATGAGTTCAGAATTGACAGCTTTGAGTACTTCTATAAGATTACTACGGTACAACTGCTGAATCCTAAGCATCTGACTAGCTATTGTTATCGGTTGTGGTTTCAGATATCTCTTATTGCCCATAATGACGAGTGGTTGGAACAGAAACCGTTCCTTTTGTCGAAAGATTACCGGATGATCTATCTACTTTCAAAGAACCATTTTCAACTCCTGCTCGACATTCTTCAGCGGCCTTTGAAAAAACGGTTTTGCCGGTTTTTTCGCCAAAGCACATCTTAACATTTTCACCCATATCAATACGCGACATTTGATATAATTGATTTCCCGTCAAATCTGCCGTTGCTTGTTTAACCCAATTGAAGAAGGCCGTTGCTCGTTCAGGATGCGTATTCCATTTATCCGCAAAATTCTCCCCTGGATAGCTTGGGTTTTCAATGTAATAGAGGCCATTTTTCTTATTACGATTAATCCATTTTGGTGCTTCGAGAAGGATATTCGTCATGGCGTCTACGATGTTGTCTTCCTCCTGATAAAGCGTTGCTGCAATTGTCGTAATGATGATAGAAATCGGCTTATTGCCAGAATCATCATCAGCAAACATAATATCTCTATGCCGTTTGAGAAGTTGCACCACTCTTTGCAACGGCGTTTTTATCTTTCTCCGTTTGATTTCCTCAGCATCAGCACTTGCAACGACAAGCCCATGCTCTTTCATATAGCTGTCTAAAAGTCTTTTTTGTTGTCTTGCACACCGTTCAAAAAACCATGTTATATATCCTGACGGGTTACTCCCAATGTAGTCATATGTATCATGGTCTTCATCATGGTCAGTAATATTTATCCTTTTAAGCTTTGCATTTGCGTATGCAGGAATAACATCCATATGAAAGTTCGGAATTTCCGCATACTCAACATGCCAGCATCTACGCTTATTCTCAATATCTCGGCTGGTTTTCTTGTATCCGAGCAACAAAGGTTTGACCACATCGACTTTAAGCTGTTTCGCTGTCAAACCGTATTGCTCTTTGAATTGACAAACAATGTCAAGATCATAGTCGTCCTCATCTGTAATTGGTTTGACAACTGTTCCCAGGCCAAAGGACCCTTGCGGATAGATACTGATTTGATATTGGGGTGTGTTCTCATCAATCCACTTACCAAGGGATTCATATTCATCTACTGCCGCAGTAAACATATCATCGCTGATATCTATACTGGCCGCAATTTCTCGATACAGCTTATTAATGTCGTCCTTGCTATACAATTACTGCTCACCTCCGATTGTGATCGTTTCAACAAACCCAATGTCTGTGCTTACCTGTTCATAAATTGTTATTGGTAAATCCGCTTTGGGCATATAATCCATTCCTGCCCTGATGGCTAAAGACTGTGGCATTGCGGGAAATACGCATATTCTGTCCGCAGTTGGATGGTCGTTTTTTATTTTCTCCATCATGTCTCGGAATGCCTTCACAAATCCAGCTTGAGTATCCTTGCTCCTCACAAAATTTCTGTTCGGCTCCTCTATGGTAATGTGGTAAATAGAACACTCTTTCCCAAGAGACTTTATGATTCTCTCATCGACAATCTCAGCGCTTAAATCTATAACCAACGCGACTACATTGCTGGAAGAATGGTGTGTACCTCTGGTAATAAATCCAACTTCGGAAGTATTATCCTCCGGCCAAGCCCATTTATCGCCTTCCCGATGGCATTGGAATACATGTACATCGAGCTGATCGCAGAGAAGCACTCCAAGCTTGAATAAAAGCGGTTGAGGCGCAAGTGAAAAAACCGCTATCCGTTCCTCTTTCTTGATTCCTTCAAAAAGCAGCCGCACTTGCTGCGCCAATTCATCTGCTTGCCTTTCAATGTTCTCTTTGGATCGAATGTATCTTGTGGGTGAACCCGTATGAAGTGCAATGGGTTCATCCTGCTTCGGGTACATCTTGTCTCGAATGACCGCTCTTTTGAAAGCTGTTGCATCCCCGTAAACATCAATGTCATCAATATTCGAGAAAAACGAGACCATTTTACATGATGCGTCCTCCTGAATATCAGTAACACGACGTACTCTGCGTTCATGTTCTTCCTTCTTTGTGCGAAGGAAGGCTCCAGAATAATCTTCTGGCTTTGTGTCAATCAAATGGTGATGTTCCTCACAAAGGAGCATCAGATTGTTGATCTGATTAATCTCTTCTTGTGTCAATTCATCACAGTGCCTGGGGCCGGACGCACCGACAGCATGAATATGTGCAAGCTCCGCAAAATTAGCTACATCTCCATATTTTGAATCGCAATAGAGTAATTTATTGCAGATTTCACACCTTCCAGCTGCCCGTCCCCACAGGGTCAAAGCTGTTTTAACATCTATTTTTGTCCTTGCAATTTCTGACGATTTCTTTTTTTCTGCCATAGACTTTCACACTCTCCCCAGACTAATATCGTAATACATGAGCAGATTCGGGTCTTCCTGAATGGTGGACTCCGGCAGGCGCTCGGCGATATCTACGATTGCCTGATAGTTCTTGTCCTTCCACAGGCGAGAGAAACCGACACGAATCGCTTCAGACCGGAAGGATTTGAGTTTACCTTTGCTGTTCAGATATCCTTCAAACTCTTTCCAGAGTTTCTTTTCGCGCAGCTTGGCAACATCGCCTTCCTTGGTGACATCAGGTATGTACCAGCGTCCCTTATCGTCCTGAAGGAAGTTTTCCTCGAGCAGCACAGCCAACTCCGGCATAGCCTCGTAGCGGTCAACGCTCTTTACTTCCTGCATGAATTTCGGCTGAATCTCGGCGTAGGTCTGCGGACCGTCTCCCTGCTCGTCCAGCTGCTGATACAGCCAAGAGATTGCGGTTTTCTCATTGGTCACGAACAGCGAGAACTGAACCTGTTCTACTTCAGTCTTGATGCGGGCAGTATCATATTCATTGACCTGATCCGGCAGGAAGTACATGTTGTCGCGCTTAAGGAAACGTTCATCCAGTCCTTTGTAGAAATCGGTAGCATCCAGCGGTACAGGAATGCCTTGCATGATGTGGTACGCAACCATGCGGTCGAAGAGAAGATAGGCTTGGCGCTCAGAAACGATTTCAATCTTGTCATTGCTAATGACAACAACAGGAATGTTGGACAAGTGCTGTCGGACAAAAGACCACGCCGTTTCTTCAGAACCAGCGTTCTCAAGAAAGTCCTTATGGAAGCTATCTTTTGGTTTATAGGCAGAAATAATCAAATCCTGCTTAATGGCCTGGGATGCTCCTTTCACTTGATTAAAACTTCCTTGATTTTTATTTAATGTACGCACATCCGCAATAACAAATCCTGCATGATTTAATGATGCCTGAATTGAATTCCATACTGCATTTTTAGAATTATGAAACTCAACTGTCATCCATCGATTAGGTTTTAATATCCTGTAAAATTCGGTGAAGCACTTAGTCATCGCTTCTTGGTAGAAGATTAATTGCTTTCCTTGAGTTCTATTTATAATCGCCTCTGAACGATTATCGGTAGATACTTTAAGCCATGATTCCCAAACAAAGTTTAATTCGGAATACATAAGATTATCGCCAAATGGTGGATCGATAAATGTATAATCCACGCTATTACTTGGAATATTTCTCAGATCGGAGGCCGATTGTGTAGAAATTACTGATGTTCTCTCAAAAGGAATATCCGTAAAAGCCTTTGAAACATTCTTGACTCGTTCTTTAAGTAATTCGATAACGGAAGTTTCAACGGAGAGTGAAGGAAAGTAAATAACACCCGTCAGATAACCAGCATTCCATCCTCCACCACCGAACAGGAAGTTATGCATATGCACCTTGTTCATTTTTGTTGAACGTAAGATAAAGGCTGTGATAATAAACTTCATTTGGTTACTAGCTTTTGACCAAATCAGAGCCAAGGCATAAAGATTTCGCTTCTGGAAGAAGAGATCCACAGTCGTTATTCCTTTGTTGAGAGCCTCCTGAGTTTTATCTCCTTTTTTAACTTCGTTAGTAGGAGACCAATAAGGTATGTCAAGTAACTTGATTTTATCTATCGCCTTAATATCGTCTGAATCAGGTGCTTTCTCCCAGTGTTTCCCATCGGCGGTTGAGTATCTGATGAGTACAGGCACCTGCTTTGTAATCCTAATGGTTCTGTTCTTCGTACCATCAGAAATTAGTTCTTCCGCAAGAATACAGTTCTTTTTGCTTAATTCAGCTTGACATCCCGGGCAATGAAATTTATCAAGCATTTTTTTCTTATCTCTAAAAACCGCAACATCCCAGAAAACAAATTCCCTTCCACAATGCGGACAGATCATAACGTCTGACCAAACTGTATAATCTATAGAGGCGTACTGTTCCCCTATATCAAGTGTCAACTGATTATTGTGCCTAGTTCTATACATCCAACCACACTCTCTGAGTAACTGTGATGCTAGCATCTCGCCTTCAGTCACTAATAATTCTTGATTGATGCCAGCATTGTATCTATTACCAATGTGCGTAGCTACTGGTGCAAGATCAACCAATATTGCTTTGCGGGTACCGAACTTAGCATCCTTTTGTTGCTTGGAAAATAATTGCTGATCAGCCAAAGATAAATGTCCACATGCCTTAGCTGCCACACCAGTCATTCCTGTTCCGGCAAACCCATCAAATACTATATCTCCTGGATCTGAATAATGTAGAATGTAGTTGATAATAGCTTTATACGGAACTTTAGTGTGATACGTATGCACAGCATAGAGAGGATCATTTTTTCCTTCGCTCACATCCGCTGCAAACGGCTCGCGATGATAGTCATCTGTCGCCTCGTCATAGGGAGTACCATTTTCCTTGATGAATTCCTCGATGAACGGGTTCGGGCAGGCGGTGTAGTATGGGGCATCGGACAAAGCAATAATGTCCTCATCCGTGCCGATGGGGAAGCCTTCGATATCGCGTACCTTATCTATATCCTCTTTGGTCAGCTTTCTCGGTTCCATAGCTGTATCCTCACTTTCGATTTCTGAATTGTGCAAGAGCCGCTTGCACAATTTACTTGATTCTCTTTTGAATGTCCTCAACGGACGGCAGTTGCTTTTCCAGATCATCCGGCAGACTGCTGGTTACTTTGTACTCACTCACACCAATCGGTTTGGATATATCCTTAAGGGAATATTCCGCCACCAGATTGTTCTTGCTTTTACATAGCAGCAATCCGATAGACGGATTGTCCTGTTCTTTTTTCAGAATGCCATCTACTGCCGACAGGTAGAAGTTCAGCTGACCGGCATATTCCGGTTTGAAATCTCCGGTTTTCAGCTCGATGACTACATAGCACCGCAGGTTCAGATTATAGAATAGCAGGTCAATGTAAAAATCGTCACCGCCAACGTTCAGATGATACTGATTGCCTAAGAACGCGAAGCCGGTTCCAAGCTCCAGAAGGAGCTTGGTAACATCACGAACCAGCGCTTGCTCGATGTCCCGCTCTATCATGTTCTTTCGGAATGGAATGAAATCGAACACATACGGGTCTTTCATAGTCTGCACAGCCAGCTCGCTTTGCGGCGATGGCAGTCGACGTTCAAAGTTAGAAACCTTATCGACCAACACCTGACGCTGATACAAGCCGCTTTCGATCTGATGAACCAGCACATTGCGAGACCAACCGTTCTTTGCCGCTTCTTTTGCATACCACACATGCTCATCTGCATTTTTTACCTTGTCCATCAAGGCAATATGATGATACCAGGTGATTTGTGCAAGAGCCGCTTGCACAAATTCTCTGTCTGAAAAGCGAGCGGCAAATTTAGACATGTATTTCAAATTGCGAACGGAATAGCCTTTGCTTTCCGGAAAGGCCATGTGTATATCAGAGGCAAGGTTATCAATGAACTTATTGCCCCAGGATTTATGCTCGTTGATGATGCAGCCGATGTCATAGTATAGAAGCAGCAAATCTGCATTCACATGAACAGCTGCACGGTATTGCGCGTCCGTAATCTCACGCTTTATGCTATCGACAATGGAGAGATACTCCGACGAATTCATTAACACACGCTTCGCCTCACTTTCGATTTGTTCAGTATTATTTCTTCACAATGATGCGGAGCTTACCTGCATCCTTGCCTTTGGTGTATCCGGCAATTAGCTCGTTTACCTTGCTGCGGAAAGCCCGCTCATCCAGAGGCGGGAGCTTGGTCAGCTTCTCCACCAAATCGTCCGCATCCACGACCACCGGTTCAAAGCCCTTGAGCAGTGCCTGGATTGCCTTGACGAAGAAGTCATCCACACGCTTCGGCAGTGCCGTTGTCTCAATGAACTCGTCGATGACATTCTGCTGTTCTTCACCGAGGAACTCCTTCTGGCTTGCAACCAGCGGATCAGAAACCGTGTCGAGCAGCGACTTTGTCCATTCCTCGAGCAGGGCATCCAGACGGCTTTCGATGTTGTCCAGCTTGCCATGAACCGGCTTTACGTTATCATCCAGATGGAAGTGGCAGTGCGGGCAGACTGGTGAGGACTTCAGTTCCTCCGGTGTCAGCTCATAGCAGACCTTCAGTTCAGAAAGCTCATTTTCCAAATCGGTCAGTTTAGCAACCGAGAGGATGTCGATGCTGCGCAGTTTCTTCAGACTCAGGAGCGTCCGTCCTTCCTGAAGTTTGCCGCGAGCCTGAGCATCGCCTATGTCCAGTCTCTTTTTCTTGTGCTCGCTGTAGTAAAGATCGATATATTTGCCCTTGATCTTGTTCAACTCCGCTTCGGCTCTCTGTGCGGCTACTTCGCCAGATTCACCGTTCCAGATGTCGTCACGAATCTCACGGAAAGCATCCTTTGCGGTCTCCAGATCGCGCTTGAGTGCATCGCCAAGCTCTACGGTCTCGATGCTGACCATATAGGAGACGATCGCCGTGCAGTTGTTCTTGAAGATGACGTACTCGTTGATCTTGCGAATGTCAGCAATATCTTCTGCCAGTGCATCAATCTGCTCCATGGTAAGGCTAAAGTTATTGAGCTTTGCCGGAGTGTTGAAGCGCGCCTGATAGTTGCTGAACTCGTCGCGGACATTCTGGCAGGCTTTCTTTAACTGATCCACTCTTGCCTGCGGCACCAGTGCTTCTCCCCAAAGTGTGAAATCCTGGCTAAGTTTTGTATTGGCAATCACAGCAGCATTGCTGTTTACCTGTGCTTTCTTCAGAAGCTCTTCCACACCTTTTGTGCGGGTTGCCTGGTTATCCAGCAGAGCCGGATTGATATCCAGTACGCCGAACAGAGCTTTCAGCTCCGCCATTGCCATCTCGGACGGACGGGAAAGGAACTTGAACTCATAAAGATCTGTCACATTCGTCTTTGGCACTTCGTCCAGATTGGATGCAGTCAGTGCTTTTCCGCTACACAGCGTCATAACTGCATATCCGTCATAGACCATAGCGAGGAAGATAATCGGCGTGAAAATGAATCCGAGCTTAAAGTGCTTTTCCTCAAAATCGCCCATGAACTTCTCGTCGAAGATATCGGAGTAGTTAATAACACCCTTCGGCGGAAGTTTCTTCAGCTTGCTGATATAGTAAGCGGCGTATTTGGAGTTCTTGGTAGAGATTTTGTCACCGTCCAGAACTCCAAAGCTTTGTAGCATACTTGTGGACAGCTGGCTCTTTCTGCCGGCAAAATGGTCGAATGCCGCACGAACAGCTTCCGCCATGTTCTTGCGGGTGATCTTTGTTTTCATTACCGGGAATTCCGGATAAATCTCGCTGAAGTAGCCGTCAAAGCAAATCGATGCAGCCATGTCGATGGTGTCCTTGAAAGTCATATCGCGGTTATCGCGACCTCGCAAAACTTCGATCAACTGACGACGCTCATGCTTATAGAGCACATCAAAACAGGTGTTCTTGTTGTCATTCAACAGGCGCACGAGTTTTTTGCGGATGGTGTTTGCCTTGTTCAGGTAAGCTTCCTTGTCCTTGCCCTCGCTTATGGCAGCAAGGCTGGTCGCGGAGGCATACATGCCGAGCGTCTCGCGGAACTTCTCCGCAGACTTGAAGTAGAGATAAACTTCGTCCGGAAGATTCTGCACGGTCACGCCGCTTCTGTCATACGGCGGCATGATGTGAATATAGAAATCACGCTCCGGCTGGGCAGTGCTTCTTTCACCGGGAAGACCCATGAACAGATAACCCCCACGGAAGATCTGATGAGAATCCCAGTTCAGGTCGTATTCGTAAATGTTGAAGTTGGTCACATACTGCTTGGCATCCCAGTCAAGACAGGTATAGACCACATTGTAGAAGGAGCGATTCAGCTCATCGTCAGCAAGCAGTGTAGCTTTCTGCTTGATCTTCTCGTCGTAGTCAACGACCTTGTCAACGTCAATGTAATACTGACTGTTGGCATCGTTGAAGATGATAAACTGACCGAAAACGGTGGTCATGATTTCTTTCAGAGTAACCTTCACTGCGGACAGAAGGAAATCTGCATCCTGCTCCGGCATCATCATATACAGGCACAGGTCATCTTTTAGGTTTTCAGCCGTCATACCAAACTGCACATCCAGACCATTTGTCGTCAGGCGATGCACGCTGAGCGCATAGATGATCTGCATTGCCATTGGCTTATAGGCAGGTTTGAGGAATGCACGGGTGATGATATCCTCCAGCTGCTGGCTTGCTCCAACAACGCGGCTGATGGTCGGGTCGCTCTTGAGAAGACCATTGGACTTGATAGCGGGCCAGTAGTTGTCAAAGGAGATAATGCCCGGTGCATTCTCCGGCACACTTGTATCGAAGATGCCCTTGATGGTGGTAGAGATATTCTTCAGGATATGGCGGTTCTCAATCAGGTACAGCTTGTTGAAAACATCAATGTACGACGGATGAATCGGGAATAGATCCACGAACTCTTCCAGACGGGAGGACATGCCTGTGTAGAGACCGCAGAACTTTTCCAAATGATTGCGAATCAGTGCTTTCTGCTCCGGCGTCTTCTTCAAAATACGCTCAGAAACAACATAGGAAGTTGCTTCCTTCGTGATGATCATCTGCGTGAAACGGTCACTGACGTGCTTGAGCGTATCGGCAACAAAGCCAAATTTCGGGTTGTCGAAAATCTTCTCCTGCATACCGAACATCACGCGCAGCGAGGACTTGGAGCACATCTCGCCCAAAGCGCGGAAGAACTCCAGATCGAGAACGATCTCGCGTTCATTACGAGAGGACAGGTAGGACAGGAACTCATCCACGATGATGAGATATCCCTTGTCCGGATACTTCTCAGAGAAGGCGATCATCATGTCCTTGACGACAGTCTTAATGCTCTTGACGCTCTTATAGTCCGGCACTTCAAAGTCGATGCCGCGCTTTTCAAAATCGTCCTGCACATAGCCCATGATGACATCATAGAGAGGCATCACTACGCCGCCGATCTCAATGCGCAGAACTTCAAACTTGCCGGCAATAGGCTTAACCTGCTCAGCAAACTTTTTGTTTTGGAGATACTGGACATTATCCGCATCGGTCGCAATAGCGGAGAGAACACTCATCAAGTGAGATTTACCGGTACCATAGTTACCGACAATCAGCACGCCCTTGTTATCTACCACTTCGTCCATCTGAAGTTGGTCGAGCACGGGAGCCTGCAAGCTCTCTGCCATGGTATCGGACATAACATATGTCTTTACGTATTCGCGCGCCTTGTCCTTATTTTCAGCCGTAACAAGCTGGATGACATCCTCTATCGGATGGAACGAGATTAAATCCGAGTATTTCATGGTTGGTTTTCCTTTCTCATTAAACAATGCATGTTACATCGTATTTGTCCAAATCGTAAATCTTAAAATCCGAGTAACCAGTCTCTGCATACATCAGTTTTCCATCTGAGTATGTTCCTGGCCATAGGATTGCAAATTCTTTCTTCTTACATGCTGCAATCAAAAGTTGCAAAACATCAATCTGATAATCCGGATTGAAGAGTACATCAAAATCTTTTATCGCGCTGTTCTCCGGAATCTCCGCAATAATCGTGTTGATAATACTCGGAAGCTTGAACGACCTGCGCGATGGTTCTGCGTTGATAAGTTTTCCTGCAATGCCGACATTTAATGCAATCGCATTTTTCTCAAGCTCTTTATTGTGACCGCAGAAAATGATTGGTTTCATCAGCCCACATGAGCCGTGTTTTTGATATTCATATTTTGAAATCTGCTTACCCATCTATTATCATAATCCTTTCGGTGTCCCATAATCAGGACTCGGTTTTATCATCTTCGTCCAGAATGAATTCCATAACATCATCCGGAGTGCAATTTAGTGCTTTGCAGATTCTCTCCAACATGTCTATCGTTATATTTTCGCCGCTGTACATTTTGCTGACAGTATAGTGGCTCACCTTTTCCTGCTCTTCTAAGGATGCCCCTCATAATTGCGCCCAAACCATCCACATCATCCCCGCCGACCCAAAATTTCGAGAAAAAGCGCAATTCAAGCGCATTGTTTGCACGCGAAATAAACCTCGTTACGCAACCTTCATTCGATTGCGAGCAAGGTATAAATTCGCAAGTGCAAACAGCGTGCAGCAATGCTGATGCAATTTTTCCCGTCCTCGGTATCGTGTCTTGCAGAAATGAAAGATTCTCTTTATCACGCAAAACACATGTGTCAGGAGATTTGACCACATCAATAGTACTGAGTTATAGTACGTTTCTCTCCATTGATGACATCTTCAAAATAATATTCTACATACTGCCCCTTAATTTTTCGTTGCCCCAAAAAGAGCATTGGCGTGTTGCTAGTACCCAATGGCCATTCTGAATCTTGGATCCATGAAGGCTTTTTATGCAGCGCATCTAAATGAAAGGCCGAGTTTAATGCAACCCGAACAGCCTTTTGCCGTTTTCCTTTAGGAATGGAGTTTGTTGACAAGATAATCTCTTGAATCACACTACCAACATCAACGCTATCAAGGTAGTCAGGAACTGTATCGATCGCAAACTGATGCAATTCACGATAAAAGGTACTCTTTTCAACATCAGGGAGGTCGTCATGGAAGAGTGACCACATCATGTTATATGCAGTAGAGCAACGACTAATTCTATTGATCGCATAATAACCAACGGTTAATGTGCGACGGAGATCAAAGTTATCATGCTCAAAAGCATTAACATTCAGAGGGCATTGCTTCCATGATTCAGCACTCTTATCGTGTGTTTGTGGAATTCTCCCATTGATAAACTGAACAAGCTCATCATTAGTCTGTACTGCAGATGCAAAATCTTGAGCGGACATTTCAAGAGAAAGGTAGGCCTTGATAATATTTAGCATCAGTTATTCCTCCATTATTAAAATTCGTCCATTACCGTCCTGATATTGATGAAATTCTTGTAACCATACTTTTGATGGAACCTTGTATGCGCTTTCGAACCGATTTCAATATAGGATAGCGGCTGTCGTTTCCACCGTGTGAACCAGTCCGCTGTCCGCATCCACGCCGATGTGCTCCTTGTAGCCGAAGTACCACTGGTTGCCCTTTTTGACGGAATGAGCTTCCGGATCACGCTGCTTTTTCTTCGTTGATGCCTGCCCCCAGCTCGTCGCTAATCAGGCTCATCGTCAATTGCTTCTTCACCTCTTTATTATACCTCTTTCCCGACATTTTGGCTGTTCTTTCTTTGTGCGGGATTGCCCTAATTGAAAAAGAATCATCCCCTGAAAATGCAAGGAGGCCGCCCCACCGGGACGACCTCCGTTTACATGGGATTTTTTCGCTTATACTATTTCCAGATAAGAATGCGCCAGAAGGGAAAAGGCGCAAGCAGACGGCGCAGGTGAATCGGGAAATCGTATTACTCCGCCGCTTCTCCCACGGTTTCCGCCGTGATGTCTCGCCCGAAGTACTTCATGGAAATCTCGCTCAGCTTGCCCTCTTCACGCAGCTCAGCAATCGCCTGATTGATGGCTTCCAGCAGGCTCGCGCTGTCGTCCGTCTTGCGAGTCGGAATCGCCACAAGGTTTGCTTCCTCCGTCAGGGCGACAATCTTGATGTTCGCGTCCGGGCGCTTCTGCATATAGTCCGCAATGGACACTTCGCTGTTCAGCGTCGCGTCCGCGCGGCCCGTCAGCACCTGCATAATCGTCTGGTCAAGCGTATCCACGCCAACCACCTCTGCGCCGAACTCTTCCGCCAGAATCATGTAGGTGCTGGCGATGGAGTTCGTGGTCTTTTTGCCCTTCAAATCCTCAAAGGACTTGATGTCCTCGTTGTCGCCCCGGACGACCAGCGCCGTGCGGTTGAAGGCATAGGGGGTGCTGAAGTTGTACTTTTCCGAGCGCTGTTCGGTCACATCAATGCCGTTGGCGGCAATGTCGTAGCGGCCGGAGTCAATGCCGGCGAGGATGCCATCCCACTCCACGGTCACGAACGTCGCCTTCACGCCCAGCTTCTCCGCAATCGCCGTCGCGATTTCCACGTCAAAGCCGACCAGCGTGCCGTTTTCATCCGTGTACGTCCAAGGTGCCCAAGTGCCTTCCGTCGCTATGACGATTTCGCCCTTTTCCTGAATGCGCGCCAGCTGATCCTTGCTTTCCTCCGCCAGAGCGGTCATGCCCAGCGCCATCATCAGCGTCAGCAAGAGACTGACAAACTTCTTCATTTTGAATGCCCCTTTCAATTGCATTTATGAAAACCAGCAATGCCGGATTTTCAGCGTTGGTTGATTTTCGCGAGGAACTCCTGCGTCCGCGCTTCTTTCGGGTGCGCGAAAAATTCCTGTGCGCTGTTCTGCTCGATGATTCTGCCGCCCTCCATGAACACGACACGGTTCGACACATGCCGCGCGAAGTTCATCTCGTGCGTCACGACCAGCATCGTCATGCCCTCTTCGGCTAACTGGCGCATCACGTTCAGCACCTCCCCGATTAACTCCGGGTCCAGCGCGGATGTCGGCTCATCGAAGTAAATGATTTCCGGATTCGTCGCCAGCGCGCGGGCAATCGCGACGCGCTGCTGCTGTCCGCCGGACAATTGCGCAGGATAATGGTCGCAGCGGTCGGACAAGCCCACCTTGTCCAGTAGCTTCCGCCCAATCGCTTCCGCGTCCGCTTTTTTCATCTTCCGCGCCACAATCAGCCCTTCGGTCACGTTTTGCAGCGCCGTTTTGTTGCGAAACAGGTTGTAGTTCTGGAACACGAACGCCGTTTTTTGGCGGATACGCGCAATATCCCGGTGCGACGCGCGGTTCAGGTCGAATTTCTCGTCATCAAAGAGCAGTTCGCCCGCGTCCGCGCGTTCCAGAAAGTTCACGCAGCGCAGCAGCGTCGTCTTGCCCGACCCGCTCGGCCCCAGAATCGCCACGACGTCGCCTTTGCTGACGGACAGGCTGACGTCCCGCAGCACCTCGGTCGTCCCGAATTTCTTTTGCAGGTGATTGATTTCCAGCATCGCCATCGCGCATCACTCCTTCTGTGCGCCATACGCGCTGAGCTTCTTCTCGCCCCAGCGCTGCACCCACGTCAGCACCGTGGAGAAAATCAGGTAAATCACGCCGACTTCGATATAGAGCGCCATCGGCTCGTAGTAGTACGCCACGAGTTTCTGCGTCGCCATGAACATTTCCGTCACGGTGATGTTCGCCGCCAGCGACGTGTCCTTCACCATAGCAATCAGGCTGTTCGACAGCGGCGGGAACGCCGTGCGCAGCGCCTGCGGCAGCACAATGCGGCGCATCACCTGCAAGTAGCTCATCCCCACGCAGTAGCCCGCTTCCATCTGCCCCACCGGCACGGATTCCAGCGCCGCGCGCATCGTCTCCGCGCAGTACGCGCCCTCGTTGATGGAGAAGACAATCACCGCCGCCGGAAACGGGTCGAGGATGATGCCCAGCGACGGCAGCCCGTAGAACACCACGAACAGCTGCACCAGCAGCGGCGTACCGCGCACGACCCACACATAAAACCGCATAATCTGCCGCAGAACCGGCACGCGGGCATATTGAATCATGGCGGCAATGACGGCAATTACCATCGCGATGGAAAAGGCGATAACCGTCAGCGGAATGGTCATTTTCAGACCGGGCAGCAGAATCTTCGGGAAAGATTCAATCAGCAGTTTGACAATGCGTTCACTCATGGTTTGCTTAAAGTTCCTTCCATACCCAACCGTAGGCAGCGGCAGAGCCGCTTTCTCGCGCAAAAATGACGGCGCTGTCCAAATCAGACAGTATCCGTAGGTTTATCCTACCATGCTGATGGCGGAAATGAAACGATTGGCGAAAACTGCTTTTTCCTTTTTCCGATTGCGGCAGGCGAAAATCAACGAACAGGAAAGTCGGTCAACCTAAAAGTCGGCTTGATGGTTGACCGGCATTGTTTATTCGGTTATTGCGCCGTCGGTGTCGGCTTCACTCCTTCCTCGGCGAGGTAGCTGACCATGCAGTAGCCCTCCACCACGTCCGTTTTCACATGCACCCACTCCGGGTCGTCACACACCTCCAGCACAATCACCCGCTGATTTGCCTGCAAGCGCATCAGCAGCTCGCCCACCATGCTCGGCTCGGCGCGCAGATTCAGGCTCGATGCGTTGACGTACATCACCTTTGCGCCCTCCGGCAAGCTGTCCGTCGTCACGGGCATCAGTGTCGGCTTCGGGGTCGGTGTCGCGGGCGGGGCAGGCGTTGCGGCGAGCTCCGGCGGAACGGTCGGCAGCACCGGCGCACCCGTGCCGCCCTGCATCAGCACCATGCCGGGGTAGTAGAACGCAAGGATTTCATCGAATGTCTTGCTGTACTGTCCCGCCATCCACTGCGCCCCGCGCTGGCTCATGCCCACGCCGTGCCCGTAACGCCGTGATTGCAGCAGGAACTGCCCATTCTCCTCCGTCACCGAAAAAATCTCGCTGCCGGAAATGTCCAGCGACAGCGCGGCGGTGTTCTGCCGATTCAGCGAAATCGTCACCGTCGCTTCCCCCGCCGACAGGAAGTCCGTCAGCCGATTGTCCGGCGTCGGGGAGGGCGTCGGCACGGACGTCGCCGTCGCGGTCGGCACGGGGCTGGGCGTTGCCGTGGCTTCACCTAATTCCCATTCGTCGCCTTCCGCGGGCGCAACATCGTAGGTCGCATCTCCCGCGGGCAGCGGAATCGCCGTTTCCTCCGGCAGGATGGACGCGAACGGCTTCTTGCCCGACCATTTCAGCGCCACCACAAGCTCCGTCATCCGGCGGCTCGGCGCGGCGAATGCGGGAGATGCCAGCGTGACGGCGGTGATTTCGTCAATGCGGAAATTCTCCTCGTCCGTGGAATACCCCTCCCGCGTCAGCACCGGCAGCATCTGCTCGTAAATCAGTGTCCGAAGCGTTTCCTTCACCGTGCCGTTTTTGCTGATTTTCATCGTGCGGACGATGCTCTGCGGGTTCTCCAAATCATACGGGTCATCAACCATTGCGTAGTAGCCGTAGTCGCCGCTGCCCGACCACACATTTTCAACCAGCTCCGTCTGTCCGCCGTTGCTGGCGCTGTAAAAGCATTCCGCCAGCTTGCCGTTGTACATGCCGACAATCCCCGCCGTCTCCTGCACGGCGCGGGCGGCGTTTTTGGTGGATGAATCAACGCCCTTGAACACTTGGTCGTTCGTCGTGTCCACCACGTCATAGGCGCGGGAGGCGTTCAGGTGGGACAGCGCATAAGTGCGCGCACAGACAGCCTGCGCCTTGAGCGCTTCGAGCGGGAATGAGTCGCTCATCTCATACGGCACGACGCCCAGCAGGTAATCCTCCACCGACAGCGACAGAATCGGCACGAGCGTCCCGTTCTCCACCGTCAGCGTCAGCGAGCCGGGATAGAGATTGCCGTTTTTCTCGAAGCGCAGCCCCGGCATTGCGCTGCCGGACTGATTCCGCCGGAATTCCGCACTCTTGCCCAGCCGCATACTCATGCCATCATAGAACAGATACAGCGCACCGGAGCGAATCTGCACCGTCACCTGCGCGTTTTCCGGCAGCGCCATCAAGTCCTCGCCGCCCACGCGCACCGTGTACGCCCCCGCGAGGGTCAAATCCGCGCGGTCAGTCAGCTGCAAACGGCGCAGCAGGACGCGCACCATAGGGGCGGCCTCTTCCGCCGACGCCTTCCCCGGCATCCCCGCCATCAGCAGCGTCCAGCACAGCACCAGACACACCGCCCGAAGCAGTCGTTTCATGCACATACCTCCTGTTTGCGGCAGAATCCGAGTTTTTTCAGACCTTGCCTTATTAAAAAACGGATGACACGCATATGTTCATCCGTCTGGAAAATATTTATTCGTCGGAATTGGGAAAGTTTTGGAAGTCGCCCGAAGTTTCCACCAGCATCGTCTGGAAAACCACATTCAGCCGCCCCAGATCCGGTGCAGCGGGATTCGGCAGCGCTTCCAGCACCTGCTCCGCATGGGCAAATTCCGCCAGCAGATACGCATCCAGTTCCGGAATCCGCGGCGCTGTTTCCTTTTCTCGCGCCTGTTTCTTCTGCGCCAGCAGGTCGTCCACCGCGCCGCGCATCGAATCCGGCAGCACCGCCGCGCACAGTTTGTCAAACGGCACAGGCGCAACGTTCCCGTACTGCTCCACATAGCGGAAGCACAGCAACGGGCGCAGCGCATACAGGTACTTTTTCAACCGTACCTGTTCGCCCTGCAAGAAATTTCGCCATGTGCTATGCGCCGACGCATACTGATGATGCAGATTCCGCTCCACCGAAAAATACGCATCGGCACAGTCCGCGAAGTGCCGCCATGCCGCCGTCTGCGCATACACAACCGGGGAATGCAACCATTCCAGCAGCGACGGATTCGACTTGCCCAGCAGCCCCAGCGCCTTCTTGATGTCCCACCCGGAATAGTCCTGCACTTCGTCCAGCGGACCGTCGATATGGTCAGGCAGCGGGTCAATGCGCAGATAATCCTTTATTGGGCGAATAAACACATATCGCACGTCATAGTCGCTGTCCGGCGAGGCAAAGCCCCATGCTCGGCTTCCCGATTCCACCGCATACAGAATTTTCACTTGATTCGCCGCTTCGATTTCGCGCAGCTTCCGGCGAATCGTATCCGCCTGATTCATGGGCTTTGCCCCTCCTTCCGCGCATAATACTCAAATATAAGGAATTACTTTTCCTTCGCCATCGCCTGATATTCCCCCGGCGTCATCCCGGTGTACTTCTTGAATACCTGACAGAAATAGCTCTTGTTCGGATACCCGCACGCCGCGCTGATTTCGCCCAGCGTCTGCGGTTCTTTGCTGGAGAGCATCATCTGCGCCTTCTCCATCCGCGTCCGGGTCAGGAAGGTCGAAAAGTGCTGCCCCGTTTTTTCGTGGAACAGCCGGCAGAAGTACGCCGGCGTCAGCCCCAGCGAACGGCTCAAATTCGCCTGTGAGTACGGCAGTGAGCAGTCCGCCCGAATCGAGTCAATCACCTTCTCAATCGGCTTGGCGTTCCCCGGCTGCGGACACGCGCGCAGAGACGGCTGCAATGCATTCAGCCACGCCAATAGCGCCTGACGCGGGCGGCGCGTCATCTCGTTGAGATTCAGCCCCTCCGTCAGCGTCCGCAGGGACAATTCCGCGTGCTGGCTCCAAATCGCCTCAATCACCAGCGGCACGAACGCAAAGCACGTCACCGACAGGTTCTGATCCTCCCGCAGCGCGCGCGATACATACCCGCCCAACACCGCGTACTGCCGCCGCGCCGTCCAGCGGCGAGACGCGCGTCCACCAGTCGCTGATTTCCCGCATGGGCTTCAAGTGTTCCGCCCACGTCGCCGCGAGGTCAAATTCCTCCCCGATGAACATTGTGCCGTCCTGTTCCAGCGCGACGGACGCCTGTTCCATCAGCGCATGGGCGCACAGCCACAGCACCGGGTCGCGATGCGCCCGCGCGGGGAATCGCGTCAGCGCCAGCAGCACCGTCATCACGTCGCCATCCGCCGCGAAGCAAGCCGCGCTCACGCCGCACAGCGCCATCGCCTCCGGTACAATCGCCAGCGCCTCCTGCCGCTGCTCTTCCGTCAGCGGAACATCCGCTTCCCAGCGAATCAGCCGCCACGCGTACACCGGAACCTCCACTGTGCTTTTCGGTGCATCGCCGCCGCTCTGCATCATCGCGATCATCGTCTGCGACAGCTGCTGCTCCTGTTCCTGCGTCATGAGAGGGTTCACCTGCTTTCTTGGGTGGAAATTTAATTGCAAAAAAGCGTCCCCGCGGGTGAATCCTTCAGCCCGCACGGAACGCTCCTATTTCCGCATTCTCTATTGTACGCCATTTTTCGTGATTTGGGAAGGGGTCAGCAAAAAAATTGTTGTCCCTTGTCAGTTTTGTACGAATTTCTGTGTCGTCATGCCCTGAAAGAAATCAACATCCGTCGGTACAATGCGGCACACGCCGATTTTGTCCAGCGTAATCACGCGCAGCTGTTTCCCGGCGGACTTCTTGTCCAGTGTCATGGCGTTCAGCAAGTCCTTTTCGGGAATCGCCGGAAGCTGACGGGGCATTTCCAGCGCATCCAGCAGGCGATTCAGCCTCGCGCTCGTCCCCTGCTCCGTCATGCCCTTCTCTTCCGTCATCGCGGTAATGACGCGCATCCCCAGCGCAACCGCCTCGCCGTGGCGCATCCCGGTATAATGCTGGCAGGTTTCAACCGCGTGGGCGATGGTATGCCCAAAGTTGAGCGTCATGCGCAGCCCGGTGTCGTGCTCGTCCTGCGCCACAATGTTCGCCTTATACTGGATGCAGTGCGTCAGGATTTCCCCGATAACGCCCATGAGTGCAATCCGCCCGCCGCCCGCGTTCTCTTCCAGCAGCCGGAACAGCGCCTCGTCCCCGATGCACCCGTATTTAACGACTTCGCCCAGCCCGTCGCGCCAGAAATCATCCGTCAGCGTCCGCAGCGAATCCGGGTCCACCAGCACCAGTTCCGGCTGATAGAATGCGCCAACGAGGTTCTTCCCCTGCGGCAAATCGACCGCGACCTTCCCGCCGACAGAGGAATCAACCTGCGCCAGCAGCGTCGTCGGCAGCTGCACAAAATGCACGCCGCGCAGGTACGTCGCCGCCGCCAGCCCCGCCAAATCGCCAATCACCCCGCCGCCCAGCGCGACGATGGCATCCTTGCGCGTCAGATGATGTTCGCAAAGGAAGGCATACAGCGTTTCCAGCGATTTCAGGCACTTCGTCTGCTCGCCGTGCGGCAGAACAATGCTGCACACGCGCAATCCGACCTTTTCCATCGACGACACGACTTCTTCCATATACAGCGGCGCAACATGGTCATCGCTGATAACCGCGACCGCAATGTCGCCGAGCTTCTCGCGAATCATTGCGCCCGTTTTCGCCAGCAGGCCGCGTTCGATATGAATCGGATAGCTTCTTTCGCCCAGCGGTACGGTAATGGTCTGCATGAAAATCGCCTTCCTTATCTTAAAGCATCCATCATGTCACCAAATATGATTCCCTGATTATTCCACCCGAATCATATTTTCCACCGTACAGACCTCCGGGTCAAACTTCGCCAATGCCGCCCGAATCGCCTGTTCATTCGCCTCATGCGTAATGATAATCAGCGGCACGCGGCTTCCCGCCAGCTCCGCCTTCTGCATCATCGTTGCAATCGACACCTGCTCGCTCGACAGCCACGTCGCAATCTTCGCCAGCGAACCCGGCTCGTCCTGAATCGACAAACGCAGGAAATACCGCGTTTTCCAGTCGTTCGTGAACACCAGCGACGCATCCGCATTTGCGCTGTTCACAAACGTCGGATGCACATGCACATCCACCGTCGCGGCATGGAGAATGTCGCCCACCACCGCGCTCGCCGTCGGCAAATCGCCCGCGCCGCGACCCTGCAGCATCATTTCCTTGCAAGCGTGGCCGTGCAGATAGACGGCATTGAAGCTGCCGTTGACCTGCGATAGCGGATGGTCGTTCGCAATCAGCGTCGGATGCACGCGAACCTCGATGGTGCTCCCGCTGCGCTTGGCAATCGCCAGCAGTTTCAGCACATAGCCCATCTCGCGCGCATAGGCAATATCCACCGCCGTAATTTTCGTGATGCCTTCACGATAGACCTTGCTGAACGGTACGCGCGCGTGGAAGGCAAGGCTCGCCATAATAGAGAGCTTATAGGCCGCGTCCAGTCCCTCGACATCGGCGGATGGGTTCGGTTCAGCCAGCCCCAGCTGCTGTGCATCGTGCAGCACGGCTTCGTAGTCCTCGCCGTTTTCGTACATACGGGAAAGGATGTAGTTCGTCGTGCCGTTGATGATGCCCATCAGAGAATCAATGCGGTTCGCTTGCAGGGGCTGCATGAGGGTGTTGATAATCGGAATCGCGCCGCAGACGCTCGCTTCGTAGTACAGACCGACATGGTTGCGCTGTGCAGCGGCTTGCAGGCGGTGCCAGTTCAGGGCAATGGCGACTTTGTTCGCCGTGACAACGGTCTTGCCGTTTTCCAGCGCGCGGAGCATGTAGTCCGTCGCAGGCTGTTCGCCGCCCATGAATTCGACAACGATGCTGATTTCCGGGTCGTTCACCACGTCGTCGGCGTTCGTTGTCAGCAGTTCATGCGGCACACCGCAGGCGCGGGTTTTGTTCACATCGCGCACCAGCACCCGCTTGATGCGGATGGAGAGACTGTCGCGATGAGCAATCTCGCGGGAAAAGCCTGTCAGCAGCGACCATACGCCCCCGCCAACATTGCCGCAGCCCAGAAATCCGATTACAACTTCCTTCATTTTGTCTGCTTCCTCCTGCTTTCAAATGCCTTCTTTTCTCGCTTAATCAGCCCTTGTTCCGCTCGTAGATAAGCCGCAGTCCTTTCAGCGTCAGCAGCCCATCCAGCTTGTCAATGACCTTGCTTTCCTCGGCAATCATCACCGCCATGCCGCCCGTCGCGACGACGGTGGCTTCCTGCCCCAATTCCTGCTTAATTTTGCGGACGATGTTCTTCACCAAGCCGACATACCCATAATACATGCCGGATTGCAGGTTCGTCAGCGTCGTCCGCCCGATGACGTGCTCTGGCTTCGTCAGCTCAAAGCGCGGCAGTTTTGCCGTCCCGGTGACAAGGGCTTCGCTGGCGAGCTTCACGCCGGGGCAGATGCATCCGCCAAGGAACACGCCGCCCTCTCCGACCACGCCGAACGTCGTTGCCGTGCCGAAGTCGATGAAAATCGTCGGCGCGCCGTACTCCTCATACGCCGCCACCGCGTTCGCGATTCGGTCGCTGCCCAGTTCGCGCGGGTTCTCGTAGCGGATGTTGATGCCCGTTTTGATGCCCGGAACCACGAACAGCGGCGTCTGCCCGAAGTAGTTCTGGCACATGTGCTCAATGGTAAAATTGATGGTCGGCACGACGGAGGAAATCATGATACCCTCGACTTCTTCCGGGCGAACGCCGACATGCTGAAAGAGGTTCACCAGCACGATGCCGTATTCGTCGGACGACTTCTGGATGTTCGTGGACATCCGCCAGTAATAGCGCATTTCCTTGCCGTCAAAGAGGGCAGTTTTGATGTTGGTATTGCCAATGTCGAGGGTGAGGATCATCCTCCATACCTCCTTATAGAATCGCTGATGGCCGACGTTTCAGCCATCAGCGGGAATCGTTCACTTGCCGTACAGACCAGCTCAATCGCGCGAGGGGGCAAAGCTCCCCTTGTTACGCCGTCTTCTTGTGCATTGCCTTGCGCAGCGCCAGCACAATCGGGGGTGTAATCAGCGCCGCAGCAACGGCTTCCAGCGGGCCAGCGCCGCCCGCGGTTGCGCCAATCGCCGTCAGCACCGCCGTATTGTCAATGCCGCAGATCATGTAGAAAATCAGCATCAAGCCAAGATACAAAATTGTGTTCGTCAGGCTGCCGCAGGCCGCCGCAACCGCCAGACCCGTCTTTTCCAGCTTATGCGCCATTGCCTTGTGGACGAAGTGAATCACCACCGGCACCATCAAACGCGGCAGGAAGGTCATCACAATCACCATCGGCAGCGACGCCCCCATCAGCGTGCCGACCAGCGTAGATGGACGAAGCAGCGCCGACACAAAGCTTGTTGCACCGAAGGTCAAGCCCAGCAGCACGCCGTATTTCAGCCCCATGAACAGCGTCCCGACCGCGACCGGAATCACCAGCAGCGTCACGTTGCAAAATCCCAGCGGAATCAGCCCCAGCGGTGTCTGTCCCATCAGGAAAATCAGCGCCATCAGCAGCGCCAGCGTCACGAGATTGACCAGATTGCCATTGCGAGTATTCATTTTTTCCTCCGTTCGAGTCTCTTTTCGAGTACCCTACGATAATTATTTCCGCACCAGCTGCATTTTCGTCTGATACTTTCGCTCTCAGCGGCATCATTGGCGCGGATGCTCTCATTATACCGAAAAAAACGCCGCTTGTAAAGGTTGAAACAGTATTTGAACAGCGCATTATCGCAAGCTATTTATATGAAAGCAGTTCACCCTGCGCAGGTTTCCTTCTCCATACGCTCCGGATTGCTTTTTCCGCCGGATTCTGGTATGATACAGACAAATTCGCAGGAGAAGCCGCGCTGCTTTTCCGTCAGGAGGCAAGGAACATGAAGTTGTTGATTTTAGGCGGCAGCGGGTTCGTCAGCGGACGGCTGGCGCAGATAGCGACAGCGCAGGGGCACGAGGTCTGGTGCGTTACACGCGGCAATCGCCCAATTCCCGAAGGCGTTCACGCGCTGACGTGCGACGCGCACGACCCGGCTGCCCTTCGCGCCGCGCTCGCCAGCGCGCAGCTGCAATGGGACGCCGCGCTGGACTGCATCTGCCGCGACGCGCCCTCCGCATCGGTCGATTTGTCGGTACTGCCCGCCTTCACGAATCGCCTGCTGGTGATTTCCACCGATTCCGTGTACCACCCCGCCTACAAGCGCGTTCCGCAGGACGAAATCGGCGTTTATCTGCACGACGGCGGCTACGGGAGCAGCAAGCGGCAGATGGAGGAGGTTTTTCTGGACGCAGCGGCGCATTCGGAATCACCTTTCGCGTGGACAATTTTTCGTCCGGGGCATATTTTCGGCGCGGGTTCACAGGTCGGCTGTTTCCCGGAGCATTCCCGGCAGCCGGATCTGATCGCCCGTATGAAGCGCGGCGAACCGCTGCGGCTTGTTGGCGGCGGCAAATTCCTGATTCACCCCATTTATGTGGATGACCTGTGCCGCGTCCTGCTGGAAAGCATCCCCGTCTCCACATCCTTCAACGAGATTTTCTGCATCGGCGGACCGGATATTGTTTCCAATGCTGCCTATTACCTTTTGCTCGGAGAAATTTTGAACGTTCCGGTGAGTATTGAAGAAATTCCGTTAGCCGGCTATCTGGAAGCGCATCCCCAATTCAGCGGGCATTTGTGCCATCGCGCGTATTCGCTGGAAAAGCTGCGCCGCACGGGGATTGCTTTGCCCGGCACCCCCCTGCGCGCAGGGCTGCAGAAGCAGGTCGAATGGCTCCTTTCTCTTGCGCGGTAAAGCCCCGAATCGGCGAATGTCTCTTGCGGCATTCGTCGATTCGTTTCGGACATAAGAAAAAGAGCCGATTTTTCAATCAGCTCTTTGCGAGGTGCCATCCAGATTTGAACTGGAGAATGAAGGTTTTGCAGACCTTTGCCTTACCACTTGGCTATGGCACCATAATAAGAAATGGAGCGGTAGACGGGGCTCGGACCCGCGACCTCCACCTTGGCAAGGTGGCGCTCTACCAACTGAGCTACTACCGCATAA